>OJQM01000296.1_pt1 | contig 30653 bp, 30 predicted proteins | sample 1598751 | NCBI WGS metagenome assembly OJQM01 (sample SAMN03922455, study PRJEB24848) | human gut metagenome | isolation source: stool sample | host: Homo sapiens | place: Germany | collected 2009-11 | reverse complement strand
TAGCGGGGTTTTGGAAACCGCTGACAGGATTGCGCGCCATTTCGATTACTACGCCTTCGGCAACCTCTACCTTAACGCGTTTTTCGGAAATAGCGGTAATCTTACCATAGATACCGCCAATGGTAATGATTTCGTCGCCTTCCTTCAGGCTGTTTAACAAATCCTGTCTTTTTTGCTGCTCTTTTTTCTGGGGTTTCCAGAGCATGAAATAGAATATGCCGCCCATTAAAAAGAAGGGCCAGAGAGAATTGAGCAAAGCCATTGTATCTCCACCTTGCATATTGAACACCTCCACATTTTATCACTTCCCGCAAATTCGGACATATTTGCAGGTTCCTCTTGCAAACATTTTAGTATGCAATAGTTCAGTTTATTTATACCACTTTTATATATTCTCTGTAAATCGGAAAAATCCTTGTTATCAACGATAATTTTCTAAGAATCTTTCGCGGAACTCAGGGAAGCAGTCATTAGCGATAGCCTCACGTATTTCCTTGGCAAAATGCAGCAGGAAATGCAGATTGTGAATAGACAAGAGTCTCAGACCGAAAATCTCCTCTGCCTTGAACAGATGGCGGATATAAGCACGGCTGAAGTTACGGCAGGCATAGCAGTCGCAGCCTTCCTCAATCGGACGGAAATCCTCTGCGTAGGTTGCATTGCGTACTACCAGACGGCCGGTGTGCGTCATAGCGGTGCCGTTTCTGGCCACACGTGTCGGGAATACACAGTCAAACATATCAACGCCTAGGTTTACTGCCTCTACAATGCAGTCGGCAGTGCCTACGCCCATCAGATAGCGTGCCTTATCCTTCGGCATCAGCTCGGTGGTATGTGAAAGGATATCGTACATCATCGACTTAGGCTCGCCTACGGACAGACCGCCGATACCGTAGCCGGCGAAGTCAAGCTCTGTCAGCTGCTGTACGCTCATGCGGCGCAGCTCGGGATACATACCGCCCTGCACGATACCGAACATGGACTGATCCTCACGCGTATGAGTTTCCAGACAACGCTTGGCCCAGCGTGTGGTACGCTCGGTAGAACGCTTGGCATAATCAAAATCGGCGGGATACGGGATGCATTCATCAAAGGCCATCGCGATATCAGCGCCCAATGCCTCCTGCACCTGAGTAGAAACCTCCGGCGAAAGGAACTGCTTGCTGCCGTCGATATGCGAACGGAACATTACGCCCTCTTCGGTGATTTTGCGCATAGCGCCCAGGCTGAATACCTGGAAGCCGCCGCTGTCGGTAAGCATACCGCGTTTATAATTCATAAACTTGTGCAGACCGCCTGCCTTGCGCACCAGCTCGTGACCGGGACGCAAAAACAGATGATAGGTATTCGACAAAATAACCTGGCTACCCATATCGTACAGCTCTTCCGGTGCCAGAGTTTTTACCGTTGCCTGTGTGCCTACAGGCATAAACATCGGAGTTTCAAAGGTACCATGCGGCGTATGCAAGCGGCCAAGACGCGCACCGCTGCGCGGACATTCTTTAATTAGTTCGTAGGTTACTGCGTGTTTAGTCATATGCAACTCCTAAAAATATTTATCAGCGCCTTCGGCTTTGCGTCGAAGGCAAAAAATCTTATTTATTGAGGTCTGTAATAAACATGGCATCGCCAAAGGAGAAGAAGCGATATTTTTCTTCAACCGCCTTCTTGTAAGTCTGCAGCATAATCTCACGGGTAGACAGAGTGCTTACCAGCATCAGCAGCGTGCTCTGCGGCAGATGGAAATTGGTTACAAGGTCATCCACCAGACGGAACTTGTAGCCGGGGTAGATGAAGATATTCGTCCAGCTGCTGCCGGCGTGCAGCTGACCGTCAGCACCTGCAGCCTCCAAAGTGCGTACTGCCGTGGTGCCTACCGCAATGATACGGCGTCCTTCGGCCTTCGCCTTGTTTACTGCATCCGCAGCCTCCTGCGATACGGTGTAGAACTCCTTATGCATCTTATGGTCCTCAATCTTCGCCTCGCTTACGGGGCGGAAGGTACCAAGGCCTACATGCAGCGTTACAAAAACCTCTTCGCAGCCGATTTCCTTGATTTTCTGCAGCAGCTCCTTGGTAAAGTGCAGGCCTGCAGTCGGAGCGGCAGCACTGCCGCGCTCACGGTTATAAACAGTCTGATAACGCTCCTTATCCTCCAGCGGTGCCGTGATATACGGCGGCAGAGGAGTTTCGCCCAGACGATCAAGAATTTCTTCGAAGATACCGTCATACTTAAAGCGTACTACGCGTCCGCCGAAGTCGGTGTGCTCAATAACCTCGCAGCTCAATTCATCGCTGAAGTTAATCTTGGCACCAACCTGCAGCTTTTTACCGGGGCGCACCAGAACCTCCCAGTCGGTTGCATCTCTGCGGGTCAGCAGAAATACCTCGACATTGGCACCGGTATCCTTCGTGCCGTGCAGGCGCGCGGGAATAACGCGGGTATCGTTAAACACCAGCACATCGCCGGGCTTAAGATAATTTACCAGATCATAAAAATGCTTATGCTCAATTTCACCGGTCTTTTTGTCAACAACCAGCAGGCGCGAATGGTCGCGCGGCTCCATAGGATGCTGAGCAATAAGCTCCTGTGGCAAATCATAATCAAAATCAGTTACTAACATGCAAAATTCTCTCTTTTCTTATATATTACAGGACACATAGCTTCCTGCTAACGGACAAGCTGAGTTCCGGGATAATAATGTGCCAGAATCGTTTTATAGGTAGCCTTGGCATCGGCGTTAGCCATACCGCGCGCCCCCCAGGCACTCAAACCGAGGCCGGAGCCTTTCCCCTTGCCGTGGAAAATAATTTTTTCTTCCTTGCCTCCGCCCAACAAATGGTAGCTGCGTACTAAATTTTTCCAGACGGGCTTTTTCGACTCATTGACCTTGATGCCTATATCCTTGCTGCCTATTTCCATACCGTAATGATCTTCGATAGGCACCTTGAGCGTTTCCGGTACCGGCGTACCGGTTTCGATATCAAATAAGGTACTGTTCAAGCCTAACAGGTCCTGCAGCTCACTGCCGCTGATTTTGGCAGCACCGGCCTCACCCGAAAGGATAATATATTTTACCCGTCCCGTGGGCGTTCTGTCAACACCTGCATCATCAAGCGGGGACAGACGTATGCTCGTCAGCTTGCCGGTGGTATAACCGCGCTGTGCTGCCAGACTTTCCAAAAGCACCGGAGCAATGCGGCTTTCCCAGGTATATTCCGGGCTGTCGCTGTCGTAATCCTCTACCGACTGCAGATAGCTTACGGCAGTACCGCGCAGATTCAGCGCGCTTTCGGTTCTGCCGCCGCTGCTTGAAGTAGTGACAGCTTCAATCGCCCGACCGTAAGCATCAGCAAGATACTGTCCTTTCGTCGCCTGAATCAGCTTCGTCACAGCATACTTTTCAATGCGCTTGCCGGTACCTCCGTAAGGCAGCTCCCTGTCGGTTGCAAGCAAAGCATAAGCCTTGTCGCTGTGCTGCATTTTATACATAGCATAGCTGCGGGCAGCAACCGCCTGTGCCTTGATAACCTCATCAGGCCATACGGACATCGTTTTGGCAGGCAGCACGCTCGCCAGATAATCCTCCAGCGGCAGTCTGTTGACTACCAGTAGCTTATTACCCTGCTCGGCCTGCAGCTGAAAATCCCCTTTATAACTGCGTTTATTGATTTGCGGTGAGCTTTTGCCTGCCGCCGTAGCAACAAACGCTTCATTACCAAATTCATTGTTATCATCAAAGAAAAGCTTTCCCTGCTGCGCATGGATGAAATATTTTCCCTTGGGCATCGTAGTAGTTTTGCCCGATGAATCACGCACTGTGAATTCATCCTCACAGCTCAGCTCTGCCGTTGCCTGCCCCACCACAATTCCTATGCGGATTTGCTCGGCGGCTACCGCAGCAGAGGCAAATATAAAAGTAAATAACAGTACAGACAGTATCAGTAATTTTCTAAGCATATACTTTTCCTCGATTTGCTAAGTTTAAGAAGAGGAGCAGTGAACATTGAAAAGCTCCCATTAAGGGGACAATTTGAATTGTCCGTATAGTAAGAGAGGCTCCCCTAGGGGGGAGCTGTCACCCGATAGGGTGACTGAGAGGGGTCTGCAGTCTAGTCATTTCCCCTCTCCGTCATCGCTTCGCGATGCCACCTCTCCCCTAGGAGAGGCTTTTCTGCGTCTTGCTATAAACTCTAATTATCTGGTCACCATTTTAATATTTTTGCTTACAACCACAAACTTATCCTGCGTTGCTTCCGCCTTGGGCTTTTTGCGGATTTCGTAGCGGTCACGCTCGCTGAAGACACAGCCGCAGTACTGCTGGCGATACAGCCCCAGCTCCAGGCTGATATCCACGCCGCGCTGGTAGCCGACGCGGAAATCCTCGTAATAGAACGGAATACCGAACTCCGCCGCTGCCGCCTCCGCCTCCTTTTTTATCAGCTCATGGCGCTGATAGGGGCTGACGAGCAACGTAGTCGAAAAGGCATCGTAGCCGTTTTCTTTGGCAAACTGCGCTGCGTAGCGCAGGCGCATACGGTAGCAGAAGGCACAGCGCACGGTAGGCTCTGACAGCATACCGCGGATGCATTCCTCTATAGGATAGCTTTTGTCGATAATAAGATTGTAGCGCTTCTTCTCACAAAACTCCCGCAGGGTGCTCAGCCTGTGCTTGAACTCCTTGTACGGATGAATGTTAGGATTAAAAAACAAAATATCAAAATCTGTTCCCGCCGCCGTCAGCTGCTCCGTAGGGTAGCAGGCACAGGGACCGCAGCAGGCGTGTAATAATAATTTCATTTTTCCTCCTGAACAGCTAAGCTGCTTTACTGATTTTCGGGAAACGGTATTCCCAGATATCTATAGGTTTCGCGTGTTGCCATACGTCCGCGCGAGGTGCGGTTCAGCATTCCCTGCTGCATCAGATACGGCTCGATTACATCCTCAATGGTTGAGGACTCCTCGCTTACGGCTGCAGCAATTGTTTCGATGCCGACAGGACCGCCGCCGAAGGTTTTGACGATGGTCGTCAAAATTTTGCGGTCGTTGCGGTCGAAGCCGTAGCGGTCAACCTCCAGCTTAGCCAGCGCTTCGTCTGCCAGCTGACGGTCGATAACCTCCACGCCCAGCACCTGAGCGAAATCGCGCACACGCTTCAGCAGACGGTTCGCGATACGCGGCGTGCCTCTGCTGCGGCGGGCAATTTCCATGGCGCCTTCCTTGTCGATTTTTACATTCAGGATTTCCGCTGCACGCGTAATAATAAACTGCAGCTCCTCCGGCTTGTAAAATTCCAGGCAGCACTGTACGCCGAAGCGGTCCCGCAAAGGCGCTGCTATCGCTCCCAGACGCGTGGTAGCGCCGATAAGCGTAAAATGCGGCAGGTCCAGACGCACACTGCGTGCCGCAGGACCTTTGCCGATAATAATATCTAACGCAAAATCCTCCATAGCGGAATACAGGATTTCCTCTACGGTCTTGGACAAGCGGTGGATTTCGTCAATAAAAAGTACATCATTGTCGCCAAGGTTGGTTAAGATTGCTGCCAAATCTCCCTGACGTTCAATCGCCGGTCCGCTGGTAACGCGGATGTTGACATTAAGCTCATTGGCAATAATGTTGGCCAGCGTAGTTTTGCCCAGGCCCGGAGGCCCGAACAGCAGCACATGGTCCAGCGCTTCGTGGCGGGCAGCGGCAGCCTTAATGAAAATAGACAGATTATCCTTGACCTGCGTCTGACCTATATATTCATTTAACAGACGCGGACGCAGGCTGTACTGCCAGCCATCTGCTTCCTGTTCCGCCCCGGCAATAATTCTATCATCAAATTCCATAAGTTCCTCCTAGCAAGCCTTTTGCAGCCTACTGCTACAGGCTCAAATACCGCCAGACGATTTATCTGCGGGAAATTACTTCATCATCAGCCTTAAGGCCTGCTTCAGAATTTCCTCGCTCGTCTTGGTTTCTGCGCCTTCGATTTTCTTGATTACGGGCATAATCTCGCTGTTGCTGTAGCCAAGGGAAGCAAGTGCTTCGATAGCCTCCGCTACAGCACCGCTGCCTCCGGCAGCTACTGCTTCGCCGAAGCTGTCAGCACTTTCGGCGGCTACGGGTCCGACCTTGTCCTTCAATTCCAGCAGCAATCGCTCCGCCGTCTTTTTGCCGATACCGGGCAGCTTGGTGAGCACCTTGATATCACGGCTCTGCACCGCCAGATAAAAGGCATCAGGCTTAACTGCGGATAAAATACCCAAAGCCATCTTGGGACCTACGCCGCTGATAGTCAGCAGCAGTTCAAAGAGGTCATAATATTCCCGGCTCAAAAAGCCGTAAAGAACAATGGCATCCTCGCGTACTGCGGTGTGGATGTGCAGGCGTACAGAGGCACCCTGCGTCAGCTGAGCAAGCTGTGCCGCCGGCATGAAAACACGGTAGCCTACGCCGCCTGCCGTTTCGATTATGCAGTTGTCTATGCCCAGGCTGTCAACAGTGCCCTTCAATGAACCTATCATTTATCTGCCCTCCTGCCATCTGCGCGTAGACGCAGTATTGATGCCGCAGATTGCCGCTGCCAGCGCATCGGCCGTATCATCCGGTTTAATTTTTTCGCGGATATTGAGCAGATGCATTACCATATAGATAACCTGCTCCTTCGTCGCACTGCCTGTGCCTACTACCGACAGCTTAATCTGCATCGGCGTAAATTCCATCACCGGCAGTCCCTTGTTGGCCGCAGCCAAAAGCACAACGCCGCGTGCCTGTCCTACAGGAATCGCAGTAGTCACGTTGCGGTTGAAAAACAGCTTTTCGATGCTCAGCAGATCCGGCTTGAAGTGATCGATAATATCCGAAATATCATCGTAAATCTTCTTTAGCCTCAGCTCCGGCAGCATATCCTTATCCGTCAGCACCGAGCCGTAAAAAACGGGGCGCAGACGGTTTCCTGTCATATCTACCAAGCCATAACCGCAGATGGCGGTACCGGGGTCAATTCCTAAAACCAGCATAAAAAACCTCTCAAAAAACAGAAAGCAGACATCAACTGCCTGCTTTCCTTTCTGCAACTATGCTTCGCGCACATTGCAGTTACTTCGTAATAATAATATTATTCCTCGTCGTCTTCCGGCAAGTCAGCGTTGGTGTAAACGTCTTGTACATCATCGCAATCATCCAATGCGTCCAGCATCTTCTGAACCTTTTCGGCATCCTCACCGGACAGCTCAGCCATAGTATCGGGAACCATGGTGATTTCGGACATTGCAACTTCAATATTGTTATCAGCCAAAGCCTTTTCTACATCGTCATAAGCAGCCGGATCGGTGATAATTTCGAAGCCGTCTTCGCTGCTCTTGATATCCTCAGCACCTGCATCCAGAGCGATCATCATCAGATCATCCTCGCTCACACCGGTTTCGGCGCTAACTGCGAAGATACCTTTTTGTTTGAACATGTAGCTTACGCAGCCGCTGGCACCCAGGTTGCCGCCGTGCTTAGAGAATACGTGACGTACATCGGCAGCGGTACGGTTACGGTTATCGGTCAGGCAGCTGACCATCATAGCAACGCCTGCAGGACCGTAGCCTTCATAGGTAATCTCTTCGAAGCTTTGGCCTTCCAGAGCACCTGCACCCTTTTGGATTGCACGTTGAATGTTGTCTTTAGGGATATTGTTAGCCTTAGCCTTGGACAGAGCCAGCTTCAGCTTCATGTTACCGGTAGGATCTGCACCGCCCATACGAACGGCAATAGTGATTTCACGGCTGATTTTAGTAGTGATTTTGCCGCGCAGAGCGTCAGCCTTGCCTTTTTTATGTTTAATGTTCGCCCATTTAGAATGTCCTGACATTGTAAATTCCTCCAAACTTTCTCTTTGCCATATTTATTTAAGCATTTACCATAATATTTTACCACGCCGGCTGTGTTTTTTCAACAGCAAACGCCGACATACAGCTTTATTTTGCAAAAACATCCTTAATACTGTCATAATGCAAAAAGATTCCCTGTTGCGCCAGCTCCTGAATTTCCTCCAAGGTCGCCAGCTTGTATTCCAGTGCCTCATTAGGGCGGATTTTTACCTGCTCCGGTGCAAAGGGCAGCGTAAAAAGATAGCAGTCGACGAAATAATTATCGCCCTCGCCCGGATTCTCACGGTGATAGGTCAGCGCCGGTCCGCCTGCGCAGGCAGAAACATCAAGACCGGTTTCCTCCCACACCTCACGGTTCACAGCCTCGCGTGAGCTTTCACCCGCCTGCACCGCACCGCCGGGAACCTCCCACCAGCCGGCAGCCCAGGCCTTCGTCAGCACGCGTCTGGTAATCAGAAAGCGTCCGTCTGTGTTGCGCACAACGCCAAGCACCGTCAGATGATACTCGCCGTCCTGCAGTATCCAGTCATTTTTCTTCATCGTCCGTCCGGTAAGACGGCGTTCACGGTCATAAATATCCCATTGCTCCATTGTAATTCCCCCTCTTAAAGCAAGCGCGGCAAATATTTGAAAATCAGCCAAAAGCCACAGGTCATGGCGAAGGCAATGCTGCCGCTGTCATAATCTATATAACCGAGATACAGGCTGTTTAAGCCCGTAACAAAAACCATATTCAGCCACATAAAGCCGTAGGCCCACAATAATATCTGCACCCACAGCGGCGGCTTTTTATAGTGATGAGGCTCATTATTCTTTGTCATGCTTATCTTCCTCATCTAACAGCTGCACAGCATCCAGCTGCTTCTGCAAACGTGCTGTATAGCGCTTGGTGGTATGCAGAGCGTTCTGCCCCTCCTCCAGCTTTTTAGCTGTTTTATCAAGGGCTGTTTCCAGGCCGGCAAGCTCCTGCTTAACCTTGTTCAGCAGCTGCCACACCTCTGTAGTACGCTGCTGCACCGCCAAGGTACGGAAGCCCAGCTGCAGGCTGTTCACCAGCGCTGCCAGCGTCGTCGGCCCCGCCACGCACACTCTGAACTTCAGCTGCAGCTCCTCGGCCATTCCCGGCAAGGCCAAAGCCTCCGCAAACAGGCCCTCGCTCGGCAGATACATCACGGCAAAATCCGTCGAATACGGCGGACAGATATATTTTTCGCAGATATCCTTCGCTTCGCTCTTTAAGCGTCGCTCCAGCTGCTTTGCCGCCGCATCCGCCGCCTGCGTATCACCGGCCCCACGCGCCTGCTGCAGGCGCTGGTAATCCTCCAGCGGAAACTTGGCATCAATCGGCAACAGCACCTCCTGCTCCCGCTGCCCCGGCAAGCGCAAAGCATATTCCACGCGCAGGCCGCTGTGCGGACGCACCTCTGCATTTTCTACATATCTTGCACGGTCAAGAATATCCTTGAGGATATTGCCAAGCTGCATTTCGCCCCAGGTACCGCGCACCTTGACGTTCGAAAGAACGCGCCGCAGCTCATCCACCCCGCAGGAAAGGCTCTGCATCTGTCCCAGTGACTGGTGTACCTCGCCCAGGCATTTGTTGACCTGCGCGAACTTCTGCTCCAGCGATTGATTAAGGCGCTCGTCCACAGTCATGCGGATGCGCTCCAGGTTCTGGTCCGTCATATCCGCCAGACGCGCCACGCGCTTGTCAATCTGTTCGCTCAGCCTGTCGCTCGCCGCCTGGTTTTCCAAGCGCGCCGCCCGCGCCAGTGTGCTCTGCTCGCCGCGCAGGTCGTACATGCTTTCCGCAAGCCTGCGCTCCAAAAGCTCCAGCCGCTGCGCCGTCATGTCCGCCTTAGGGCGTCCCTGTATCAATAATATTATCACACCTGCCAGCAGCAGAGCTATGACAATCATCAAAGCTATAGCCAATGTATTCATTTTTTCTATACTGACCTCCGTTATTTTTTTATTATAGCAGAAAAACAGTACATAGCCAACGTATTAACGAACAAAATTTTCATATTTAACAAGATATTTTCATAATATCACTTTTTTAACAAAATCAGCTTACATCTGCGCCCAAATCGTGTATAATATATTCATACATTATTTATTCCAACGAGGTATTACGTTATTATGATAGATGAAAGTCCTAATATCAATTCTGCTGATAAAATTCTTGAGGCCGCAACCAAGCTGTTTGCCATGGACAGCTTCGCTGCCGTATCCATCAAGCAGATTTCTGTTGCCAGCGGCGTCAACAGCGCGTTGATTTCCTATTATTTCGGCGGCAAGAAGAATTTATATCAGGAGGTTTTATATACTGAGGCCGAAAAATTTCTGAAGCTGCAGGACAAAATCCGTCAGCAGCCAGGTTCACCGCTGACCAAGCTGCGTACCTATGTAGACGGCATTGCCGAAATGCAGCAGCAGAACCCCTATAACATTCACCTGATTTACCGCGAGCTTCTGACTCCGCAGCCCATGTTTGAAAATTATGTGCGCAGCAAGCTGTACCGCATCCATCAGTTCATGACCGAGCTGGTTGAGGAAGCGATTGCCTGCGGCGAAATCGTTGCGGATATCAAAGCAACCCACGTTGCCTTCACACTGGAAGGTATTATCATGTTCTTCTTTTTGATGCACAGCCATATCTGCGAGCTGGGTAATTTTAAAAACGGCGCAGAGCTTGATTACCTGCTGCAGGCGCTCAACACCTACCTTGCATCGCTTAGCAAAAAATAAATATATTCCTCAAATAAAGCTGCTTTCCGGCAGCTTTATTTTTGTTTACAACTTTGTTGCTTGACGCTCTCTACATTAGAACCTATAATTTAATTGAACGATTAAAAATTTTACAACAATAACATTATTCTGCAAGGGAGCTGTTAAATCATGCAGTCTATTATGGAAAAACTTCCCAAACTTCCTGATAAAAAGAAACTTGTTGCCGGAGCTGCCGTTGTCGTACTGGCAGCCGCAGGCTGGCAGCTTTACAGCAGTATTATGCATAAGCCACAGGAGGCAAACTACATCCCCATCGTCCGGACTATGACGATTGGCGAAAGCATTGCCTATTCCTCCACCGTATATCCCGGCGAGGTGCGCGGACGTTATGAAAGCCAGCTGGCCTTCCAGACTGCCGGCAGAATCGCTTCCCGTCTTGTCAACGTAGGCGACCGGGTACACGCCGGCCAGATTCTGATGACGATTGATCCGAAGGATGTAAACCAAAGCGTAGAAGCAGCCAATGCACAGCTGGCATCTGCCATTGCCAACCAAAAGCTGGCGGCCGACAATGCGGCACGCTTTAACAAGCTATATGCCGGCGGTGCTGTGAGCGAAGCAACGCGCGACCAGTACAACACCCAGCTGGAGGCAGCCAATGCTGCGCTGCGTCAGGCACAGGCCAACGCCAACGCCAGCGGCAACCAGCTGAGCTACACGCAGCTGACGAGTGATGCCGACGGCGTTGTGGCAGCCATCACCGGTGAAGCAGGCCAGGTAACGGCAGCCGGTACGCCGATGGTCACCATCGTGCGCAGCGGTGAACGTGAAATCCAGATTAACGTGCCGGAAAACGTCAAGCTGAGCGTCGGCCAGCAGGCGGAAATCAGCTTCTGGGCGCTTCCAGATGTTACGGCGAAGGGCACTGTCCGCGAAATTTCGCCTATTGCCGACAGCATTACACGTACCTATAAGGTGCGCGTTGCTGTGCCGCAGCTGCCTGCAGCAGCCAAGCTCGGTATGACTGCCAAGGTCAGCTTTAAGGACGCTGCGGCGTCCGAGGACGAGATTGTTATTCCTGCTACCGCACTGTATCAGGTAAACGGCAAGACTCAGGTCTGGCTGGTGCGCAATAACCGCGCTGTGCTGCAGGACGTTAAGGTTGCCGGCTACGTAGGCAACAACGTACGTTTGGCAGGCGGCTTAAACAAGGGTGATATTCTGATAACCGCCGGCCTCAGCAAGCTTGTCGATAACCAACAGGTACGTCTGACCAAAGGCGGTGATATCTGATGTCAAACAACGAAAAGCATCATGCCAACTGGGCAGAATGGGCTATTAACCATCGCCAGTTAGTTTACTTCTTCGCTGTGCTTGTGCTGATTATGGGTATGTTTTCCTTTAAATCGCTCGGACGCAGCGAGGACCCCAGCTTTGCCGTCAAGCAGATGGTAGTATCCGCAGCCTGGCCCGGTGCCAGCGCCAAGGATGTTGAGATGCATCTGACAAATACTTTGGAAAAGCAGATTCAAAGTCTGCCGCAGGTTAAGAAAATCACCAGCTATTCGCGCCCCGGTGTCTGCGTTATTACGGTAGCGCTCAAGGATGAGGTTGCCGGCAACACGGTACGTCAGCGCTGGCTGGAGCTGCGCAACATCGTCAATGACGGCAAAAAGGACTTGCCTTCGGGTACCGTAGGCCCCTTTTATAACGACCGTTTTGATGATGTTTACGGCAATATCTACGCAATTACCGGTGACGGCTTCACCTATGAGGATATGCGTAAATACGCCGAAAAAATTAAGCTCGACTTCTTCAGCGTGCCTGATGTCAAAAAGGTTGAGCTGGTAGGCGTACAGCCGGAGAAAATCTTCGTGCAGATGCAAACTGCCAAGCTGGCACAGCTGGGACTGGATATCAACAGTATTGCCAGCACCATCAAAGCACAGACCTCGGTCAATGCCAGCGGTATGATTGAGGCCGACACAGCCAACTCCTACCTGCGCATTACCGGCAGCCCTGACAGCGTGGAAAATATTGCTGCCATCCCCATCAATGCCAACGGCCGTGTCTTCCGCTTGGGCGATATCGCAACCATCACCCGCGGTTATGCAGACCCGCCGGAAACAATGATGTACTATAACGGCAAGCCCGCAGTCGGCATTGCTCTTTCTATGGAGGACGGCGGCGATAACATCAAGCTCGGTGAAAATCTGGCCAAGGAAATCGCCCGCATCCAAAAGGAGCTGCCGCTCGGATTGGAGCTTAATCAGGTTGCCAATCAGCCTGAGGTAGTAAAAAAATCCATCAGCGAATTCTCCGAAAGCCTTTACGAGGCAATTATCATCGTGCTGGTAGTCAGCCTGATGACGCTCGGACGCCGCAGCGGTTACGTAATTTCCTGCTGCATCCCGCTGATTTTGTTAGGCTCCTTCTGCGCAATGTTCGCTTTGGGCATCGATTTGCATAAGGTATCCCTAGGCGCACTGGTTGTTTCCCTTGGTATGCTGGTCGATGACGCCATCGTCGTCGTTGAGCTGATGGAAGTAAAAATGTCCGAAGGCATGCCTCGTAAGGAAGCAGCCTCCTATGCCTTCAAAACCTGCGCCTGGCCGCTTTTGACAGGCACCACCATTACCTGCCTCGGCTTCATGCCGATTGCCTTCTCCAAGGCCAGCGCTTCAGAATTTGCCTACAGCCTTTTCCCGGTTATTACCGTAACCCTGATGCTGTCCTGGCTTGTTTCCGCAACCTTGGCACCGGTATTGGGCTATGAATGGATACGTCCTACTGTTATCAAGCAGGAATCTTATGACAACAGCTTCTACCGCGCCTTCCGCAAGCTGCTGCACTGGGCCTTGGGACACCGCATCACGGTTATCGGCATTACGCTGGCGATGCTTGGCCTTTCCATGTTCATGCTGCGCTTCGTCAGCCAGGAATTCTTCCCCGCCTCCGTACGTCCGGAGCTGTTGGTAGAGCTTAATATGCCTGAGGGCAGCTCGATTAAAACAACTGATGCCGCGGCACGCAAGCTGACGAATCTGATTAAGGATGATAAGGAATTAGACCACGTTTCCACCTACGTAGGCGAAAGTGCACCGCGCTTTGTGCTGGTAATCGACCCGGTACAGCCGCGTGATAACTATGCACAGCTCGTAGTTGTTGCCAAAAGCGTTGAAGACCGCAAAAAACTGGAGAAGCGCATCAGCGAGCTTGCTGCCGAGCATTTACCGGAGGCTATAGTTTACTCCCGCTCGATTCCGCTCGGTCCGCCTGCTCCCTATCCTGTTATGATCCGCGTCAGCGGCAACAGCGATGCGCAGGTTAAGGAATATGCGCAGAAGGTGCGCAAGGTGATGGCCGCTAATCCCTACGTCAACATGACACGTCTTGACTGGCTGGAGCAGACCAACGCCGTTAAGCTGAAGGTCGACAATGACAAGCTGCTGCAAATGGGACTCACACGTCAGACTGTGGCCAACGCTCTGCAGGCTCAGGTATCCGGTTATACCGTAGCAAACTATCTGGAGGGCGACCAGCAGATTGGTATCGTTTTCCGCCTGCAGCCTGACCAGCGCGCAGATATTTCGCAGCTGGAAACTATTTCCATTCCTACGAGCCAGGGTGCTGTGCCTCTGTCTCAAATCGCGCATCTTGATTACACCAGCGAGGACAATATCATCTGGCGCCGCAACCTGCGTCCTACAATTACCGTCAACGGCGGTATTGTTGACGGCGTTACCGGCAACGATGTTACCAAGCAGGTGTATAAGGAGCTGGAGCCTCTGCGCAAGGAGCTGCCTGCCGGCATGAGCATCGAGGTCGGCGGTTCGCTGGAGGACAGCAACGATACCTTGAATTATCTGATGAAGCCGATACCGCTGATGCTGCTGCTGATTGTCGTTCTGATTATGCTGCAGATGCAGGATATCCGCAAGCTGCTGGTTATTATGCTGACGGCGCCGATGGGTATAATCGGCGTTATCTTCGGCCTGCTGCTGTTCAATTCCGCTTTGGGCTTTATGGCGGAGCTGGGTATTCTGGCGCTCACCGGTACAATTATCCGTAACAGTATGGTGCTGGTTGACCAGATTCAGCAGCATCTTGATGCCGGGATGGAGCCTGCCAAGGCGATTACGGAATCGGCGATTGTGCGTTTCCGTCCGATTATGCTGGCGGCTTTCACTACGGTACTGGGATTGATTCCGATGTTCGCCAGCCAGTTCTGGAATGCAATGGCTGTAGCTATTGCCTGCGGCCTGACAGGTGCAACGCTGCTGACGCTGGTGGTACTGCCGGTGCTGTATGCAATTGTGTTTAAGGTTAAAGCAGAATAGAGCTGAGATTATAGTGTTTATAAAAAAACTGCCTTGCTGAAAATTTCAGCAGGCACAAGTCTTGTTCTCCCTTGACATTCCCCTGTATTTCAAGTACACTTAAACTAAGTTCTTCAAAACCACAAGTAAGCATAAGCATCCGGCTCATTTACCTGCGGACAATTAAATAAGCAGTATATCCTGCAGATGCACCTTTTCTGCAGAAGCTTAAGCAAGGCCATTTATATTTATATGGTACATTCTAAGAGTAGTACAAACTGACGATTTTTAATCGCCAGAGTACTGCTCTTTTTTGTTTTTGCGCTGCTTATGTATTTTTTACTTTATCTGTGTTAAAATGAAAGGAGAAAAACCATGCAAGACCTGGCAACAAAATTTGCAAACCTGACAATCCAAAGCGACTTCATCTTCAAGAAGGTTATGTCGCGCAAGCGCATCTGCAAGCATCTGCTGGAGGAGCTGCTGCAGATAGAGATTGCAGACATCAACTACATTGAGGCAGAAAAAACTATTGATCCTAACTACACAAGCCACGGTATCCGCCTGGATATCATCGTTGCAGACGATAAGAATACGCATTATAATTTGGAGATGCAGGTAAAGAACAATAAGAATCCCGATACGAACACTCACGTTCTGCCCAAACGCTCGCGCTATTATCAAGCACTGCTTGATTTTGATTTGCTGCAGGCGGGCCAGCCTTATGACCTGCTGCCGCCAACCTACATCATCTTCATCTGTATTTTTGATTTCTTTGAACAGGGCCACTATGTCTATACCTTTAAAAAGCGTTGTCTGTAAAACCCGGAGCTGGAGCTTCCGGATGAAGCAACCACGATGATTCTGAACACTAAAGGTACGCACGGCGATATCTCTAAAGACATCAAAAGCTTTTATGATTATGTAAACAACCACATTGTAACTACTGATTTCACCAAGCAGATTGACGATGAAATCAGCTATCTCAAATTAGATACGAAAGTGAGGCGAGAATATATGCTTATGGAAGCACGTTTATTAGATGAAAGACGTGAAGGCGAAGCTGTTGGTATTGCAAAAGGCGAAGCTAAAGAAAACTCGTTACTGCTAAATGTATGCTGGCTAAAGGATGCTATTCTCTCGAGGTTATCGCTGAACTTACAAATTTATCTCTCGCTGATGTGGAGAAGCTGAAGAAAGAGGTTTAAGCACGTAAAGCAAGCCTAATACAAAAATAAACACAAAGCACTAAAACCCATGTCCCGCCGAAATCGGCAAGACATGGGTTTTCTGTATTCTCAGCGCACGCTTTAGCAACAGCGTGCGCTATTTTATTATCTTCTGCAGTACGCCTGCATCCGCAAGCCTCTGCTTTAATCCTTCTGATACAAATCATAATAATGCCCCTTGCGCGCCAGCAGCTCCTCATGGCTGCCGCATTCCGCAACAGCACCCTCGTCAAGCACCACAATCTTGTCCGCATGACGGATGGTGGAAAGACGGTGCGCAATAATCAGCGTGGTGCGTCCTACCGCCAGCTCGTCTAGCTCCTTTTGTATCTGCTGCTCCGTAATATTGTCGAGCGCACTTGTAGCCTCATCCAGCACTACTACCGAAGGGTTTTTGAGAAAGACACGTGCAATCGCCAAACGCTGCTTCTGGCCGCCGCTCAGCTTCACGCCGCGCTCCCCCACCTCGGTATCGTAGCCCGCAGGCAGCTTTCGGATAAACTCATCCGCCGCCGCTGCCTTCGCTGCCGTCTGCACCTCGTCCACTGTCGCATCCGGTTTGGCGTAGGCTATGTTGTAGCGCACGCTGTCGCCGAAGAAAAAGACATCCTGCTGCACCAGGCCGATTTGCCTGCGCAGCGATTCCTGCGTAAATTCACGGATATCGCAGCCGTCCAGCAGAATTCTGCCGCTCTGAGGCTCGTAAAAGCGCAGCAAAAGGCTGGCAATAGTTGTTTTGCCTGCTCCCGTAGCGCCCACAAAGGCCACAGTTTCACCTGCTGCCACGCTCAGCGAAAGGTTGCGGATAACAGGTCTGCCGTCCGCATAGGCAAAGCTGACGTTATCAAAGGTGATGTTCCCCTTGCAGGGCGGGCAAATTTTAGCATCCGGTGCATCAGTAATCTCGGGCTTTTCCTGCAGCAGCTCATAAAAACGCTTGAAGCCTGCCATACCGCGCTGATATACCTGAATGAAGCCTAAAAGCTGCATCAGCGGTTTCATAAACAGGCCCACGTAGAGGAAGAAGGCCACCAGCTCGCCGAAGCTCATCAGCCCCTGATTTATCAGCAGGCCGCCCACTACTAATATCGCCACATTGATAAAGTTGCTGAAGAAAATCATACTGCCGACGAAATAAGATGTTATTTTGAAGGATTTTTTGCATACTTTCAGATAGGCATCCGCCTTTTCCATAAACTGCGCCATATCGCTGCGCTCACCGGCAAAGGCCTTGATCAGACGCACGCCGTTAATGCTTTCCGCAGCCTTGCCCGTTACCTCGCCCATTGCCACACGATTGGCAAAGAAGGCCTTTTTCATGCGCAGGTTGACGAAAACGATATGCACCGCCTTCACCAGAAGCAGGAAGGCAATAAGGCTGCCCAGCATAGGATTCATGTAAATCAGAATAACCATCGTGCCAAGCATCGTCAGCCCACAGACGATAAGATCAATCGGCGCATTGCCTGCGAAGCCGTTAATTTCGCTCAAATCGCTGGTGAGGCGCGAAAGCAGCTGACCGCTTTTGTTTTTATCGTAAAAGCCGAAGGACAGCTTCTGCAGATGGCTGAATAAATCGCGGCGCATATCGCGTTCCATGGAATAGCTCATGGACTGCGCCCAGTAGATGATGCTGAAATGCATGCCGAAGTTTACCAGATACATGGCAAGCAGTGCTGCCGACCATTCAAGGAGCAGCGGCAGATTCTTAAGCGGCAGCTGCTGTTCCAGCATCAGCTTTACTACATAGGGAAAGAACAGCTCGAGCAGTGCGCGCAGCAATGAGCCAATCACGAGAAAGAGCAGGATGCCCTTATACGGTTTATAATAGCTGAGAAATGTTTTGAACATAAAGCTTTCCTATCCTCTATTCATATATATTCCAAAACGCGGGCAGCAGCTTTTGCCGATGTCCCCGGCGTAAAACGCTGCCGCAGCATGATAATCTTTATTTTATAATGATACAGTCTACACTATATAGCATGTATAAAGTCAATAGGATGTGTTCTTAAATAATATCGCAAGGCAAGTTATTTGCCAATTGCTATAACGCAAGCGCTTCACTAAAAAACTGCCCTTCTGAAAATTGAAAGGCAGTTTTTTGTGTTGCTTCAGCCTTACTCGGCAAGCAGCTTGCCTGCTTCCGCCAGCTTGGCCATTGCTTCGTCATCGGGAGCACCCAATGCCAGTACGCCGTCAGCTACAAGTGTTGCGCCAGCATCCTTAACGCGTGCTTCCCAATCCTGCATGTAGCTTCCGCCCCAGCCATAGGAGCCGAAGATCGCTACCTTTTTGCCTGCCAGCTTGCCTTCCAGCTCGGTGAAAAACGGCTCGAATTCGCATTCCTCCAGCACCTCTGCGCCCATTGCCGGGCAGCCCAGTGCCAGAGCGTCATAGCCTGCAGCCTCGTCAGCAGTGATTTCGCTGATATTTTTTACAACAGCCTCCGCACCGGCAGCGTTAATTGCTTCTGCAACAGCGTCAGCCATCATTTGTGTGTTACCGGTACCGGTCCAAAAAATTACAGGAATTTGTTTCATGATTATGTCCTCCTTTTGCTTTAAACTTTACTTTTGATAATAACCCTGGATTTGTTCCAGCAGAAAATCAGCACCCTTTTCGCCCATAAACGGCAGGTGTGTTGCCACCACACCGTTCATAAACGGCGCGCTGATGAGCACCTTCATGTTGCTTGCATCTGCCTGCGTGAGCGCCACGTCATCCGCGAAAAGCAACTTGTCGCGCAGCTCACGTATTTCCTGCAGCCATTCGCCCTCCTCGGCGTAGGCTTCTACATCTGCCGCCGGTTCGGTGATGGCCTTCAGGCTGTGCGCGCACATTTTATGCGTCACGGTGATGCCTGCCTGCGCCAGGAAAGTGCTCACACCCTGCACCAGGTCATAATCACCCTTGACAGCGGCCTGCCTTGCCTTGCTGCCGCCCATCATGGCAAACATGCTGAGCATGGACATGCCCTTTTCCTTCATTTTGATGCGCATCAGCACTATGGGCTCAGAAGCCTTGCCAACTGCTGCGCCTACCTGCTCCAAAAAGCTTACGGTGCCGCTGTAGCCGTAGGGAACGGCATAAACATACGGCGTGCCAAACTTTTCTTCAAGGTATTGGGCAGCGGCTAGGCCTTCGTTGCCCAACACAATATTTACCTGTGCCTTGCCTATGGCCTGCAGCTCGTCTACGCTGGTGTCGCAGCAAAGGCAGGCATTGCAGCGCAATCCCAGCGCTTCACCCAGCAGGCTCTTTACCTCCCAGATGTCGCTTGCCATACGGTAGCGCCACGCAGAGGCGCCAATGATGTTGTACACGCCTGCCTCCTGCGTTGCATCCTTCTGTGGCAGTTTGCGCACGAGCAGTTTGTAGGTTTCGGCCAGGCCGACGCTGTAATCACCGCGGAAGCCGCCCTGCTCGAAGGCCACAAGCTTAGCCTTGACCTCGTTTTGCATATAACGGCACACGCCCTTGATGTCGGTGCCGATGACGGCAGTTACGGAGGAGGCTACGACGAAGATAACCTTCGGCGCATAGCTTTTATCCAGTTCGATAATTGCTTCCTCCAGACGTGTTACGTCACCCATGACAACATCATCTTCGCTCATATGCGTGGTGAAGAGGCGGTTTTGAAAGCGCAGGCCCAAGCCTCCGTATAAGCCCATGCTGTAGTGCGTGGTGCCGGCAGGGCCGTACTCCAGCACGATGGCTCCCTGTACGGCCAAAAGGCTCCAGATAATTCCCATTCTGTCCGACGGTGTCGGTAAAAATCTTACTAAGCTCACAGGCCGGCCTCCTCTCTGAATTTCTTTGCGTCGGCTACAGCCTTCGCCACTGCCTGCAGCATGAAGCTGCTGCATTCAAAGCCCAGCATCTTGCCCGCCGGGTCGCTGTGCAGCAGGGCAATGCCCTTGCGGCGCAGGCGCTCACCGAACTCATGGCCCATGTAGAACCACGGATGCAGTACGTCGTAAACATATTGCAGCGGTGCGATATTCGCCGCCTTGCAGATGTACGGGTCAGTTTGCGCCAGAATGCTTTCGATATCAGCAAAATTGGCCTCACTCAGCTTATTGCTCTGAATCAGCTGCGGCACCAGGCCCAGGCTGCACAGATAGCTGTTGAGCTCGAAGCAGTCATACTGCGTGTTGCCGTAGATATAGGGCACACCTTTTACTTCAGGCAGCACCTGCTGCTCCATTTCCTTGCATTCCTCAAACTTAGCGCCAATCTCCGCAGGCAGCGGCAGCTCCAGATAATTAAACAGATGCTGATAGGTCTGCAGGATTTTTTCCGGTGCTGCGAAGCGGTTGAAGTAAACGTAAGGAATGCCGTACCGCTCCTGCATAGCCTGCGCCAACGGCAGTGCGATATCATGCACGACGATGTTCACCTTCGCTGCGGGAGCACGGCGGATTTCCTCGGCAGTGCAGCCGCTGGGCAGCTGTACGCCCAGCTTGACGCCTGCTGCCTGCAAAAATGCGTGTAGCTCTGTATCGGCAAAATTGCCCATGCGCTGCCCTAAAACGTTGACGCTGCCGTCACAGTCCTGCTTTTGCATCATGGCGGCGCAGGCAGTGATGGCACGCTCCAGACCGGGGAAGTAATCCTCGCACTTAAAGTGCTCGGTGTGCACCGCCATTACCGGAATACTGTACTGCTTCGTCAGCTCTGCGGCAATGGCATCGTAATCATCGCCGATTACCTCAATTACGCAGGTAGTGACGAGCATTACACATTTCGGCTGATATTCCGCCACTATTTCTTTGAAGGCCTTGTGCATGCTTTCGGTGCTGCCGAAGGTTACATCATGGCTGTCGAGCACAACGGAAACGCAGCGTCCCGCAATACCGCCGTAGCGCTCGTTGATTGTGAGGCTTTTGGTGTAATAGCTGCATTCGTCCGTGCCTACGATTACCAGCAAGCAATCGTCGATACCGCCTGCCACCATCGCCGCGCCCATCAACGGACAGTGGGTGCCGGGGAACAGCGCTGTTGTGAGCTGGGGCACATCCTTGATTGTCTGCACCTTGCTCAGGCGGTTCAGGCGGCCTAAGATTTCGTTGCCGTCCATGCCTGCAGCCTGCGGCGGCATACCCATTTTCTCAGCCATTTTGCGCATTTCGTCCTTCTTGTCACCCTTCATGGCCTGCATCATACTCATCATCTTGCCCATGTCGGGCATAGCGCTCTTGTCGCCGTTTTTCTGCTTAGCCTTGATGGCTTCGATGGCGCTTTTGGGCATGCCCATTTTTTCGGCCATCTTCCACATTGCATCTTCCTTTAAGCTCATGTACTGCCTCCTATTCTTCTTCGTCCTCGCTCATAGCCAGCACATGCTCGGCTAATTCGTTATATACCTGTACCATCGGAGAGTCCTTGACAAATTCGCTGACGGTACCGCCCTGATTTTCGGCGATTTGGATGTCGCCGCTGCGCGGTACGTACTGCACAACCTCGGTGCCGATTTCCGCGGCAGCTTTGGCTACCAGCTCCTGCTCATTCTCAATGTTTTTGGCGTTGAGGATGATGCCCTTTAAGCGTGCGTAGCCGCGACGGCCGAAGTTTTTGATGGCCTGGGCGATGTTGCTTGCCGCGTAGAGGGCCATCATTTCGCCGGAGGATACGATGAATACCTCGCGTGCGTAGCCTCCGCGAATGGGCATGGCAAAGCCGCCGCAGACTACGTCGCCTAAGACGTCGTAGATAACGATGTCAGGCTTGTAGGTTTCAAAGGCTTCCAGCTCAGCCAGCTTTTCGAAGGCGGAGATAATTCCGCGGCCTGCACAGCCGATGCCGGGGGTGGGGCCGCCGGCTTCTACGCACAGGACGCCGCCGAAGCCTTCAAAGACGATATCTTCCAGTTTCAAGGCTTCGCCTTTTGCTTTCAGTTGTTCTAATACTGTGGGGATGCGTTTGCCTTCCATGAGGTTTTTGGTGCTGTCGCTTTTGGGGTCGCAGCCTACTTGCATTACTTTGTAGCCTTTTAATGCGAGGGCTGCGGATAAATTGGAGGTGGTGGTGGATTTGCCGATGCCGCCTTTACCGTAGATTGCTATTTTTCTCATGTTTTTCTCCTTGTGGGTTTCTTTATTTATATTCAATTACAAAGGGGAAGCCTTGTACGAAGTAGCAGCGTACTTTTTGGCCGGCGTCGTTTTTGGCAGCACTGAAGCGCCATTTATAGAAGGCGCTGAGGGCGTTGTTGTCCAAAGTGCTGTTGCCGCTGGAGCGCACTACTACAGCGCTTTCTACGCGCCCATCAATGCCTACAACGCCACGCACGACAACGCCCCCGCCGATTCCCGCATCACGCAGTGCCTGCGGATAAACCGGAGCCGCAGTTGAGGCTACGCGCGGAGGCACCTTGGGATTGCGCGCAATGCCGGGGCCGACGCCATCGTCGACACCGGTGCCGTGTCCTGCACCGTGACCGCCGCCGCTGCCGGGACCAATACCGCTGCCGCTGCCTGTGCCATGACCGGTTCCGTGACCGCCGCCGCTGCCACTGCCGCTGCCTTTTTTTGCACCTGCAGGCACATGCTTCACTACATGCTTCACAACCTGCTTATGCTCTATCTTGCCGTCAGGCAGAGTTATCGTTTCTTCTTCCACGACTTCCTCCACCTGCTCCTCGCCATAGTCGGCAGCATCAGCGACAGCTTCATCACCGCCACCGCCTCCCCCGCCTCCGGCATCAAAGAACACAACAGTGTCAGCATCCGCAGCCGGCGGCTGCATGGCAAAAACGCCGGAAAACGCCAGTGCGACGAACAATATAAAATGTATTATCAGTGAACCGCAAAAGCCAAAGCGCTGACGTGCCTTCGCCTGCAGCTTTTCTATCTGCTTCATCGTTACTTACCGCCATCCGTCGCCAGGCCGAAGCGAGATACGCCTGCGCCCTTCAGCTTATCTACCAGCTTAATCACCTCGCCGTACTCCAGCGCCTTTTCCGCACGGATGACAACGGCGAAGTTTTTGTTCTTCTTCTGCTCCAGGCCTGCCTGCAGCGCCAAGGCCTCCGCATCCGTTTGGGCATCACCCAGATAAATGCTGCCGTCGGCCTTCATCGTCACGGCGAAGGTTGTCGTGGTATCCGTCGCCGCATTTTTAGCCTGCGGCAGCTTCACCGGAATCGTTTTCAGGTCAATCATATACATCGTGCTCAGCATAAAAAAGACCAGCAGGAAGAACATAATATCAATCATCGGGATAATCATCAGCGGCGGCGTTTTCCTGTTACGCACATCTCGCAGCTTCATGATTTTGCTCTCCTTGTTTCAGCCTCCAGCAGCGCGCTGAAGCACTGCTCCATATCCGTAATTATGTTGTCCATACGGTGAGCGAAATAGGAATGCGCGCACAGCGAAAAAATAGCCACGCACAAGCCCGTCGCCGTTGCAATCAGCGCTTCACCGATGCCGCCGGTAATCGCCATCGGCGCACCCGCTTCTACGTTGAAAATGCTGAAGGCACCGATCATGCCCACGATAGTGCCCAGCAGTCCCAGAAGCGGGGACATCGTTACGATAATGCCCAGGTAATCCAGCTTATCGCGCAGCGTCGCCATAAAAATACCGGCACGGCTTTCGAGGAAGGCGCTCTTTTCTTCCTTACCGCCTGCAATTGCCGCCACATCGGCAAGCATCTGCGCGCACTGACCGCTGCCCTTGCGCGCCAGCTCTGTCGCCACAGCAAAATCACCGCTGCGCACGGCGGCACAATAGCGGGAGGCAAAGGCTGCGCCGCTGTCCACGCTCTTATAATATATAAACCGCTCAATGGCGATTGCTATCACAGCTATAGAACAGGCGAGCAACGGCCACATAACCAGTCCGCCCTTATAAAAGTACATTATCAAATCTGTTATTGCCTGCATATTTTCCTCACAAATCTACAAATGCTGTCATACTTTTACAGGAGGTGCATACTGCTCCCCAAAGTACAGAAAGGAGCAGTATGCTGTATATTATGGAATCAAAACTCTAATTAAAAGGTCATCTCTGCGCCTACACGCCAGGTGCGGCCATCAATCCACAAGTTTTCACCAAGATCTTTATCAAAGATATTGTCTACACCAGCGTAAACGCGGCAATTTTTATTAATTACCTTATTAACGATGAAATTAACCGTATTATATGTGTAATCTTCACCAGAGTAACGATAATCAACATACCATTTATTCGCCAAAGTTGCAGTCAACGGATTTTCTTCTGCATCAGTCCAGCTTAATTTAATTGCACCAGAATGTTTAGCTCTGCTGGATAAACGCTCATCCGTGTCTTTGTCTTTAGCACTTAAATAAGTATAGTTAGTCATTAAATTCCAATGTCCATCAAAATTATAACCAAATTCAACTTCAGTACCAAAAATTTCAGCTTTATTAATATTTTCATAACTGCTATCAGCACGAACAGCCAAGCCAGGAATATACTTATTCAACAGAGTTCCATCCGCATCATAATATTTAGTATCTGAACTATTAATCATATCTTTGATTCTGTTATAGAATGGAGATACTTTATAATTTGCTTTACCACTTTCGCCTTCAAAAGAAAAATCTACATCAAAAGATTTTTCAGGCTGTAAATCAGGATTACCAACAACATTAACCGTCATACCACCCATTGCTTTTTGCATGTTAGCATAAAGTTCATATAAAGTCGGTGCACGGTAGCCAGTACCAACATTAAATTTAATTCTATTATTAGCATTTAAGCTATAAGTAGAACCAAGTTTAGCAGTAATTTCACTACCGAATTGGTCATGATAATCCCAACGTAAGGCAGGAATAACTAACAGCTTATCTCCTAATTGAATTTCGTCTTGAACATACGCTGCGTAAGTATCAATAGTATGGTCAGAAACACCAACACCCCAAGGCATTACAGGTAAGAACAAAGAACGATATGTTCTATCAGATGTTTCATGTTTATATTCTGCTCCGTAAGTAACTTTATTGTTTTCATTAGCAGTATAAGTATCTTTACCTTCAACAACTAATTTTTTGAATTTGTGCTCATCATTAGTATTTAAGAAAGACCCAAATACCGTAGCGTATGGTCTATCTTTATAAGTTTTGATAGCAGTTTGATCCTTGCTTAATTCACTGTAATAAGTTCTGAAGCTATAATCGTTCTTCTGATCTTTACCATAATACATTAAACCAAAATCTTTGCGTTCTTGATTGTAGGATTGATTTTGGGTAGATAAGCCATAAGTTGCACTAGTAGAAGCTGCATTAGTCTGTAATTTTTCTTTCATGTAACCTGCAGTAATATCTAAGCCACGATTTTCATCAAAAGCATAATCTACGTCAGCATTAAAGTACAATTTGTTACCAAATTGGTTGCTGTTGCCGGGACTGCTAAAACGCTCACGAACTTTAGTACGACGACCATCAATCTTTACAGCAACTTTGCCTTGGCGACCAGAAGCATAATTAAAGTATTCACTAGTTTCTTTAGAGCCAGTGCTAAAACCGACCACAGCATTAGGACTAGAAGCTTTCTTGGTTATAATGTTAATGACACCACCCATAGCTTCAGAACCATAGATAGCACTACCAGCACCACGAATAATTTCAATACGCTCAACATCAGCCATGTTAATACGATTCAAAACATATACGTTCTGAGTGGCAGGAGTATCTTCATCAGCCATACGCTTGCCATCGACAAGTATCAAGCTGTGCATTGTATCCATACCACGAACCATGACTTGATTACCAGTCATACCAAAGCTTTGTACGTCAATACTAGTAGCATATTTTAAGGCATCTTGCACACTATAAGCACCCATTTGCTTCATTTCTTCTTGAGTAACTACTTGAACAGCAGTAGGAACCTCTTTTTTCTCCAGCTGTGTCTTGGTGGCGGTCACAACGTAATCCGCACCGCTCGCAGGCTCCAGCAAACGACATAACGCCTTCAGCAGCGTTGATTTACCGCTGCCGTTCGGCCCGATAATCGTCACAATCTCCGGCCGGGAAATATCCAGCGTCAGGTCCCTGATTATCGTGTGCTCGCCGTAGCGCAGAGTAATTTTTTGTGTATGTAATGTCGGGATATTCATAGCTTAACGCATCCTCCGTTTCAGCAGATACAAGAAGAACGGACCGCCGATGAAGGACATGAAGATGCCAACGGGGATTTCCAGCGGACTGAAAAGCGTTCTTGCCGCCGTATCAGCCAGTGTTACCACCACGAGGTTAGCACCTACAAGCACTGTCACAATCGTGCGGGGCAGGCGGATGAGATTCACAATGCGGTCGGTGTCCGCATCCGTCTCGCCCAGCAGTGCTGCCCATGTTTCGCTCACCGAAAGGCTCACTGTACCGCTGCCGATGCTCACGAAAATGCCTACGACGAGCAGGATACACAAGCTGAAGAACACTGCTATGCGCACTTTTTCTTTTGTTTTGGCATCATTACTCATTACTTGGCCTCTCCATACATATATTCTTTCATAATCTTCATCGCATCAATCGTGTGCGTGCCGGGGTTAACGGTAAACAGACTAGGCGGCAGCTGGTACACACGGTTATTCTTCACGGCGTTTACATCATGCCATATGGCGTTGTCACGCATATTGGCGCGCAGCTTCTCCAGAATTTCCTTGCTGCCTCCCATGGTAATCAGCATCACGATGTCGGGATTTTCCTTGGCTACGAATTCCATGCTCAGCGGAATGTAGCTGCTGTCCTTCACGTTTTCGGCCTTGTCCGCAATATTTACGGCACCCAGACGCTCTGCCAGATCACCGCCAAAGCTCTTTTTGGTGGACATGTTGAAGCTGTCCGGCGAGCCGAAGATAATCAGCACCTTCGGACCCCTGCCCTTCTGTACGTCCTGCGTCAGCGCGGCATATTCCTTTTCTATCTGCGCACGCTTGACGGCAGCTTCCTTTTCTCTGCCGGCAAAGCAGCCAAAATCGTCTATGCTTTTCAGCACATCCTCATAGGAGTTTATCATGTTCAGGTAAAGCGGCACGCCGGCCATTTCCAGAGGCTTGCGCAGCATTACGTGGAAGGGTACGTTGGTGCCTACAACCAGATCAGGCTTCAAGCTCATGATTTTTTCCAGATTCGGCGCGTGGATCATGCCTACTTCAGGGATGTCCTTAATGCTTTCCTTGATGTCGTTGGGATATGAAGTGCTGGTAGATCTGCCGACGGCCTTGCCACCGATGGAGGCGAAGATTTCCAGATTGGAGGCATTGAGAAAGACGATTCTTTTGGGCTCCGCGGGGATGTGTACCTTGGCGCCGGTGCTGTCGGTTACGCTGACGGCGGCGTTGGCTGCGAGCTTGTGCTGGCCTCTTGCCAGCAGGAAGTAGCCTGCCAGGGCTATGATTACGACAAATACGAGTAAGATATATTTTTTCATACGCAACTTCCTTTACAATATTAGCCAGTGCTATCTTTAAAATTTAATTAGCCTACTCTAACTTTACTATGACATTATCTTATAAGATGAGGGTTTTGTCAAGATAAAATTAGCGTAGGCTAATTGGGTGAATCAGTTTATGCTATGCAATTCCAGTGAGATATCCATTTTCAGCACTTCTTTTGCCTGCATGTCGCTTTGCAAGCGCAGCTCTTTAAACTTGCAGCCGTCGCGTTCTGCCTGCCGTAGCCAACGCAGCAGGGAATAAAAATTGCCGACAACACTTATTTTCACTGTCTGTAGCTGCAGGCCCTGCTGCAAAGGCACAGGATTTCCCTCCATCTGCATGCTGTTTAGCAGAATACTTTGCGCTTGTGCCTGCTTTTGCAGGCGCTGCAAGAGGTTGTTTAAATTCAGATTATGCTCTACCTGCTGCTCTAATTTTTTTTGCTTATCCAATAGCTTGATTTTATATGTTTTATAATCACTGTGTTCATCAGCAAAGCGAATCTGCTGTGTCAGTTTTCTCTGCAACTTCTGTATCTGCTCTACCGTCAGTTGCCGTTCAGTCAAAAGCTCCCATGCCTGCATTCCCAAGCCTACAACCAACACGAAGGCTATGCAGGCAAGCAGATTAATTGTTTTTTCTCCTGCTTTCATTGCTTGCCCTCCTTCATCTGCAGCTGCAGTTTATAAACAAGAACGTTACCCTGCTGCTGCGATTGCAGAAGCTCTACTCTGCTGTAATTTCCACATTTTTGCAGTTGCTCCACAAAGCTTTCTAAAGCCAAATTATCCACCGCCTGACCCTGCAGCACTAAAGGCTTTTTGCTGCCGTTGTATTCCAGCAGAGTCAGCCAACAGCCGGGAATCATCTGGCGGCAGATGCGTTCCAACTCACCAACGGCCTCCTTCGAAGGTTTAGACGCTGTAGCCAACAGCTTTTCCAAACGCTGACATCTATGTTCCACAGCCTTGCTTTCCTGCATACGCTGCTCCCACTCCGCATACTGCGCTAATCGCTGCTCCACCTCCCGCAAATCGCGTTGCGCCAGATAACAGCCTCCCCAGGCCCCGCCATAAGCTAACAGTGCCAAAGCCAAGGCAGCGCCGCTGACCTTAGGCAGCCAGCGTCCAAAAGCGGCCGCTGCACCATGCAAATACTTTTGCTTCTGTCTATATACAGTCGGCAGCTGCTTACCGGTAAACCACTTCTCTGCAGCTTCATCAAACGTCATGTCGCTTAACAAAATGCCCTGCAGCTTTAAAAGCAAGCTGCTGCACAGATGCTCCAGCTCAGCGCGTGACGTATCCTGTAAGGCCGTAAAAGTTACCTGATATTGCTGTTCTCCTGCTTCACTAAATTCTGTTGCCTCAAAGCTATAAGTATAGTCCTCTTCAGGCCAAGGAACACTCTGCTGTATCTCCCATTTTAAGACAGCCTGCAGTTCACGCCGCCGCATTGAAGGCAACACCATCTGTTCAGAATGCATCATTGCTGCTGCAGGCAGCAATAAAACCATCGCACCTTCTTCCACCTCACGCTTCAAAAGCATTTCACGTAAAGTATCGGCAAGTCTTTGCTTATTTGTCAGGCACTCTTCATCTAGCTGCTCCTGCCAGCTATGCTCACCATTCTGCCAATATGCCACCTGCCCCGTTTGTAGCGACAGCAGCAAAAGCGCCTGCTTAAGGCGCCATCGGCAGCGCAAAGCGCACAGTACAGGCTCAAACAGCTCCTCAACACTAATACTTTTACCATACTTCATCATAAGAACATCCTCCAATACCATGTAATGATTTCTCTACCCCAAAAATATGCAGTGACTGCCGCCGCACACAAAAACGGTCCGAAGGGAATCGCCTGTTTCAGCTTCCCACGCCTGCACAGCAACAGTAATGCTCCCACAATGCCACCGCTGATAAAGGCAAGCAGCAAACACAATACTCCCTGCTCTAAACCGAGCCAGATACCCAACGCCGGCGCCAACTTAACATCGCCCTCGCCCATACCGCCGCGGCTGGCAAAATACAGCACCAACATTATTGCCAAAATAATTCCAGCGCCGTAAGCAGCATCAAAAAGCTGCCTCTCATACCACGCGCGTACTAAGCCAACCGCCGCTAAAATTAATGTTGTCTTGTCATAAAGCAGCATAGATTTCAGATCGGTATAGGTGTGATAAAGCAATCCAAGAACAAAAATAACGGAAAACATGAATACCTCCTTAAATTTTTCCAGAAAAAAGCAAATAGGACCCCTACATTGCATTACTACAACACAGGAGTCCTAAAACTCTTTACTGCATATTTACTTTTTCTGCTTCCAGATAAAGCCAATGCGCTTGACTACAGAGCTGAAAGTCTTGCTTGCTAATTACCAGTTCAGGTCCTCAACCTCTTGACGGCCTTTGCCGGTCAGAGCATCCATCATGATGCGTTGCTCGATTTGAGCAGCCAGCTTCTTGGTGAACTTAACAGTATCCGGATTAACGGACATGCTGTCGATACCGCTCTTAATGAGGAACTCGCAGAACTCAGGATATACGCTCGGAGCCTGACCGCAGATAGAAACGGTCTTGCCATCCTTATGAGCAACCTCGATCAGGTGACGAATTGCACGGCGTACAGCCAGGTTACGTTCGTCATAGATATGGGAAACAGTATCGTTATCACGGTCGCAGCCCAGAACCAGCATGGTCAGGTCGTTGGAACCGATGGAATAGCCATCGACAAATTTGTTGAACTGGTCAGCCAGAATGATGTTGGACGGAATCTCAGCCATCAGCCAAACCTTGAAGTCCTTACCACGGGACAGACCGCAGTCAGCCATAATCTTGGTAACCTTTTCGCATTCCTCTACGTTACGGCAGAACGGAATCATAACGTTCAGGTTCTTCAGGCCGAACTCTTCGCGAACTTTGCGAACAGCCATGCATTCGAGCTTGAATGCTTCGATATATTTAGGATCATAGTAACGGGAAGCACCGCGCCAGCCCAGCAGAGCGGAAGGCTCGTTCGGCTCGAATTCGTCGCCGCCCTTCAGGTCGCGGTATTCGCTGGACTTGAAGTCGGAGAAGCGCATGGTTACCGGTCTCGGAGCCATAGCC
>OJQM01000284.1_pt1 | contig 31659 bp, 48 predicted proteins | sample 1598751 | NCBI WGS metagenome assembly OJQM01 (sample SAMN03922455, study PRJEB24848) | human gut metagenome | isolation source: stool sample | host: Homo sapiens | place: Germany | collected 2009-11 | reverse complement strand
TACGAGATCATGCCTAGTCTCGTGGGCTCGGAGATGTGTATAAGAGACAGGCTATCCACCACACGTTGGGCGAACCAACACATTATTGTTGTCGCGAGCTCTGGGGAGCACGCTTGCGAAAGGAGAAAACGATGAATAACTTTGATGTGTCTGTTTTTGAGCCCCTACTTGGTAGAACTATTGTCAAAATCGAAGGGGCTGAGAAAGACAGCGAAGAAATCCTCTTTACATTAGAAAATGGGGATATTTTCCGCATGTACCATGAGCAGGACTGTTGCGAAGACGTTCGGATTGAGGACATCGGCGGCGATATTAACAATCTAATTGGAAACCCTGTGCTTTTGGCAGAAGAGGTTACAAATGAAGGAGAAGTTGAATACGGCGATACCTGTACTTGGACATGGTATCATTTTGCCACCGTCAAAGGCTATGTAACAATCCGCTGGTATGGGGAATCCAATGGATATTACTCTGAAAGCGTCGATCATGAGTGGATAAAGAAGGAGGACTCGCAACATGCTGAAAATTGAAAATACGGAGGTTCTGGGCTGGGTACACGCCATTCGTGGGATGCGCAACCCGATGAACTCTTGGGAGAAAAGCGATAGCGAGTTTGACAGAGAACCGAGGAACTATTTTGACGAGGATGATATGCCTTGTACCGACCTTAGAAGATTCGTTCTTGGTTCTAACGACCTTGACCTCATGACTCGCCTTCGCAACGCCGGAACCGACCATCGGAAATTTATGCGAATGATCGTGGTGTACTGTGATATTACGGCTCCGCTCTATTGGTGGAAGGAGTTCGATACTTACAAAGTTGGTACGGTGGCCAATTCCTGCTCCACCATGCACAAGATCGCGGAGAAGGAGTTCACGCTGGAGGATTTCTCTCATGAGCACTTGATTGTCGCGAGTCTTAATTCTCTTAAACGGACCATCGAAGATCTAAATTCTTGCCGTGAAGGATATTTTGATGAGCGAATCAAGAGATACCCGGAATGGAGAAAAGAAGTTTGGTGGCAGATGATCCAGCTCCTCCCCTCTTCCTATAACCAGCGGCGGACGGTTATGCTCAACTATGAAGTTCTGGCCAATATCTACAAGAGCCGACGGAACCACAAGCTGGACGAGTGGCATATCTTCTGTGACTGGATTGAAGAACTGCCGTACAGTGAGCTGATTACCGGTCCGAGCCTCAAAGATATTCCCATTAGCAATGAAATTATGGAAGAGGCAAAGCGAAGAGTCCGTGAGGAACTGAATGCTCAGTGGGATAAGTTTTATGAGATGCACAGCGGCCATGAGAATGCCGAACGTGCTGTGTTCCGAATCCGAAGGGAGGATGTGGATGCTGAAACATGGGATGCTCTCATGAAGGCAACCCAGGAAGGAAAGTCGTTCCATATCTTTGAGGAAGATACGTCTTCTGAGAATTGTTCGGACGGTGCCTGCGACATTAAGTGGTGAGGTGTTGGAGCATGGAGCAGTTTTATAATCTTGACGGAAATCCCATACAGAACGTTCGCTTTCAAGACACAAGGCCTTATGCAGCAGGCTCGACTGTTGATTGGAATGGGGAAAAGTACAAACTTCTCAAAGCGGAACCTCTATACAACGGCGTTATCCGCCTTGAAGTAGTTTCGATGAAAGAGGATTGTTAGGGGTGAAAAACAGACTTGATATTTTAGAGGAGCATTTACAGGTTTGGACGAAACGACATCCTTGCTGTTGGTGGCTCCTTCAAAAACTCGCAGATTTCTGGATATTTGTGCTAAAGGTCCAGATTTCCATTATGATCCTCTACCTATTGTTCTGGCGCTAAACATAGCCGCCGATTGACACCCTCCGGAGCAGCATGATATGATGAACTTGAAGGTCCCATATCGACCATGCGCAGAAAGCGCAGCTCCTATTATGGAAGGAGGTTGTAAGCTATGGCTGAGCACAACAATTCTCGCCTTCTGGATGGTGGTGATGATTCCATGGGCATGACAGATAACCAGTACAAAGGAATGCTCCTCGACCAGTTAGAAGACTGGCAGGAGGTCCTGGATCTGGCGGTCAAGGCCGGGAACACCGAAATCCAGGAAAAGGTCGAGAAACAAATTCGCAAAATCAATGAAAAGCTGAAGTTCTAAACCTCGACCAAGGGGAGAGCCTACGGAAACGTGGGCTCTCTTCTTTTATATTTTGAAAAAAAAAAAAAGGGGGGGGGGGGGGGGATCGATTCGATGGAAAAATTATTTCGCCTAAATGAACAAGATATTATCCAGGCCCTCGCAGACCACTTCAACGTGGATCGGGCCAATGTATGCTTGACGATTAAAAGCAAAACGGAGGGATACGGCCCGACTGAGCATCAAGTTTCGGAAGTAAGCGCTGTTATCAAGGAGAGCTGAGCATGGACATCCCAGGAATACAAAGTTTGTTCACTGAAACCCACCCTTCTCATGTATGAAACGATTGCGAAGCAGATGGATATAGCTTTACACTGTCCAAACTATATTGATATTTCACGGCTTCGCCCGGAAAAGGAGGAACACAAAGATGACGCTCCATGAAAAGGTCGTCCTCTCTGCCTACACCGGCATTTTGATGTGTAGCATGGACGAGGTCCACAAATATATTGAAAAGCTTCTGGGCCGGCCGGTTTGGACGCATGAACTGGCTTCGGAGGCACTTTGGGAGCAAATCAAGGAAAAGGCGAAGGCCGATTTCCTCAAAATTATCGAATCATAGGAGGGGCATGCTATGGCAAAGATCAAACCCAAAGTCGTACTCTACCTATGTGATCACAAACGCTGCGGTGACCGGTGTCACTACCCCGACTGCCAACATACCACTGATATTTCGCATGCTATCAACGGCGGCGCCTTCCCAAATGGTTTTGAGAAAGTGCCATACGAGGATGGCATTTGCTTTGTAGAGAAGGAGGGCTGATATTTGACCTTTAAGGAATTTACAGTCTGGTGCAATGAGCGAGCCTGTGACGGACGATGGAGTATGCTCACTGCGATGGCCTGTATTGATCTAATGGCTGAGATCCGAAAGATTCCTTTTTGGAAAAGGGAACGATTTTGGAAATCACAATATGAAAAACAGGTTTTAGAAGAAATTGTCGAGCCAATCAATCAAAGGATCATCCTTTATGAACTTGCAAGAAAACACCCGTATGAGAACATACCAACCACATGTGAAAAGGAGCATGGCACCATGACAATCAATGAATACCAGTCCCTCGCATTACGCACAGAGTCACGCATCGCTACCGACCCCGTCCCCTATATCCGAGTGCTTGAAGGTCTTATGGGTCTGAACGGCGAAGCCGGGGAGGCCATTGATATTATGAAGAAGGTGCTTTTCCAGGGCCACGAGTTCGATCAGGAGCACATGGCCAAGGAGCTCGGCGACATCGCGTGGTATCTGGCTGTCAGTGCCGATGCCATTGGCTATGACCTGGAGACCATTTTCCAGATGAATGTGGACAAACTCAAGGCGCGGTATCCTGACGGGTTTGATTCCGAGCACAGCCTACATCGCAGCGCCAATGATATTTAAGGAGTGCCGTCATGCCTATCAGAGATAATGATCTGCTTGTCTACTTCGGCAAGTATTGCAAAACCTGCAAGTATGAAAAACTGGAGGAAAACGAGCCTCCCTGCGACGAGTGCCTGGAGCATCCGATGAACCTGAATTCTCATAAGCCTGTCAATTATGAGGATAAGAATGACTGAGGTGATGTGCGATGAAACTGAGATTTGTGGGAGAAGATGGCTCCATGGGGTTGAAAAATGGTGAAGTTTATGAGACCCGCACCTTCATCAAGGGGAAATTCCTGTGGGTAGAGTGGAAAGTCAACCTCTTTGCTGTGAAGTCTTGCCCCTACTCCTCTACCAAGGCGTTTGCGCAAAATTGGGAGCTAGTAAGTATGATTTGAGGAGGGCAGTATGGCACAAAAGAGAATTAAGATGGTTCGGCAAGATATTTTGGGCGACCGGTTACGGCTTCTCTATGATGACGGAACGCAAGGAGTTCTGGATTATGGAGGGGCCGTTTCCCGTTCTAAGACGCCCATTAGTCTTCAACCGGAGAGCTTTATCGGACTCACGCTCAAGCAGGCCAAGATGAAGCTCGGCATCAAGAATTAAGGTGGTTCCTATGAGTCAAGAATATGATTTATATTTGCAACGACATAAGGCCAATGTGAAAAAGGGCTATGACTGGCTCCGCACCAATATGCCGTGGCTTTTTGAGGGGCGGCCGGACAGCGCTTGGCAGACCGAGTTTGAGCACGACGCCTCCAAATCAAATCCGGATGAATACGAGGCCTATGATGCATACTTCTACGGCGGGAACCGTTCCTATGCAGTCGCCCAGGCGTTCCAGTACGCTTGGCTGCTGCATATCCACCGCAACCCTCACCACTGGCAGCACTGGGTTCTGATCAATGATGACCCCGGTGAAGGCGAAGTTCTGTTGGAGATGCCCTACAATTATATTATTGAGATGATTTGCGACTGGTGGGCCTTCAGCTGGGAGAAAGGCGACCTAAGTGAGATCTTCTCCTGGTATGACGACCACCAGGCCTACATCAAACTTCACCCCAAAACCCGGGAAACAGTGGAAGATATTCTTTGGGATCTCCGGGGCCGGCTTGGATTCAACGTCCTGGCTCACCATGGCGTCAAGGGCCAAAAGTGGGGCGTCCGCAACGGGCCGCCTTATCCGCTTGATAAAAGCAAGAAGTCTGCTACAATAGTGACAGATTCTATTGCTGCCGGAGAGGTTTCGCAAACCGTTAATAAAGATAAGCAGAAACGGCATTCAAAAAGTGATCACGAGCCCGGAAGAAGTTATCTCGACGGAGATATTGACTTTGCACAGCAGCTGGTCGACGAATACTCCGGAACTGGAACTCCAATCTGCAAGGATGGGAAATGGTCGCATCGCGAACGAATTACCGCCAAAGAAGACATTGGTACTTATGTGGATGTCGATGGCAATGAGACCAGAAGTGACAGAGCCATGATCATCTATTCAAAAACGGGCACTCATATTTACCCAATTAGAAAGGAGAATGACGATGAAACTTGAACGCTCACTCGAAGGGAAACAAGTACGAATCGTCACCACAGACAATGAAGTTCTGACCGGCGTTGTCGAGGATTATATTTTCCCAGAAGACAACGAGCCGGAAGGGGTTTCTGGTATCAATGTCTATAACTGCCCAAAACCTGGGGAATGGACTGGACTCAATGAAACTGATATCCGATCCATTGAAATCGTGGAATAGACGAAATCTCGCAAGAAAGGAGAAAAATCGTGATAACCATTCAAGGGCAATATAATACTGCCGTCTGTTATACCAATGAGCTGGAAGGAGCGGCTCGGGAGCAGATTCAGGCAGTGTGTGACCGGCCCGAGTTTGCAGGCTGTAAAATCCGCATTATGCCCGATGTGCACGCCGGAAAGGGCTGCACCATCGGCACCACCATGACCATCCAGGACAAAATCGTTCCTGGCATGGTAGGCGTGGACATTGGCTGCGGTATGGAGACAGTAGAACTGTCCGAGCGCGAAATCGACTTCGCTAAGTTGGACGCGCTGATCCGGGAGAAGATCCCCTTCGGCCGGGAAATCCGTGATATTCCCCATTCTCTCAACTCTGAGATTGACTTGACCCAGCTCCGATGCGCTGACCAGGTCAACCTTGACAGAGCGGTTCACAGCATTGGCTCTTTGGGTGGTGGTAACCACTTTATTGAGGTGGACCAAGCCGGGGACGGACGGCTGTTCCTGGTCGTTCACTCCGGGAGCCGGCATCTCGGAACGGAGATAGCCGACTACTATCAGAATGAAGGGCGCAGGGCTCTCTGGGGTGGAGCTAAGCATCAGATCCAGGAGACCATCGCAAAGCTCAAAGCTGAGGGACGCTTCCGGGAGATCCAGAAAACTATCACGGCTCTGAAGAAGGAGCATGAACTGGATATTCCAAAAGACCTCGCCTATGTGGAGGGCAAGCTGTTCGACGACTACATCCACGATATGAAGTTGACGCAGCAGTTTGCGGTGCTCAATCGGAAAGCTATGGTGGACGTCATTCTGGAAGGTATGGGTCTTACTGCGGTGGATATTTTCACCACCATCCATAACTACATTGATACGGACGCCATGATTCTCCGGAAGGGCTCCGTATCTGCCAAGAAGGGAGAAAAGCTGCTTATCCCTATCAACATGCGAGACGGCAGCTTGATCTGCGTTGGCACAGGGAATGAGGACTGGAACTGCTCTGCTCCGCACGGAGCCGGACGCCTCATGAGCCGTCGTGCAGCGCTCAATACTCTATCTATGGAGGAGTTCCAAAAAGAGATGGAGGGCGTCTATACGACCTGCGTAGTGCCCGACACTCTGGATGAATCCCCAATGGCCTATAAAAGCATAGAGGAGATCGTTTCCCAAATCGGGCCTACTGCAATTATTGTAGAACGCATCCGCCCCGTCTACAACTTCAAAGCCTCTGATTAAATCGAATAAGGAAAACTTGAAATGCCTCGAATTGTGTAACAGCAGTTCGGGGCATTTATATTTTCTGGAAAGGAGCGGCATGAAAGGGATTTATAAAAGATCGGTAAGTTGCTCTCCTTGTATTGATATGGACTGGATGACCCCAGAAACCTGTGCCGAATGTGAGCGATTGCGACATGAAGAGGTTGATATTTTACAGCTCGGTGTTGGGTTCTTTGCAAACAAGGCAATTATCAAGAGGCCGGACGGCACCTTGGCGACAGTTTCGCTCAACGAACTAACTATTACGGATTGATATTTTGAAAAGGAGAAAATCGCTATGGTTGATACAAGGGGTCTAAAAAAGTCCGCTGTTCTGGCAGCACTTTATAACGCTTCTAAGCCGCAAGGGTTGGGGTTTCTACATTTCGATCCTGTTCCGATGACTGAGGAGGAGGCTGAAGAGCTTTTGAGAATGGGTACCTACTTCGATTATCTCAAAGGTCGCGTCATGAAGGTGGATCTGAGCAATGACGATTGTTTTGAAGAATGGCTCTACGATCGGGATAACGGAAACGGGGCGGCACAGAGAGCCATCAATCAACTTCGTGGCTTATAAAACATCTTGATATTTTTGAAAAGGAGAAAAAAACATGGACGAAATGAATGTAAAAGCAGTCGAGACTACGGAAAACAAGGAAATTCGGCCGAAGATCATTGCGGTGGACTTCGACGGCTGTCTGGCCACGAACAAGTTCCCCGAGGTCGGTGATCCCATCAATAAGACCATCTCCAGGCTCAAGCAGGAGCAGGCCAATGGTGCCAAGGTTATCCTCTGGACCAACCGGCGGGATAAGCCTCTGGATGACGCGGCGAAGTTCTGCAAAGAGCAGGGTATCCATCTGGACGCGATCAATGCAAACCTGCCGGAGATCATCGAGGCCTTTGGCGGCGATACCAGGAAGATATTCGCCAATGAGTATTGGGATGATCGGGCGGTCTATATGGCCGAGGAGGAAAATGACTGGGCGGCTCGGGAGATCGCCCTTGCCTGCCAGAGTGAGCGGGAGGCCTCGGAGGGTACGGATGACTGGGACTATGGCGTGGCCTGCTATGAGAGTGCGCTGCGAGCCTATCGAAGTCTGATGCAAGATGGTCACTCCGGATTCAGCATCCAAATCACGAAGAGCATTCTCAACCGCCTGATTGATGGTAAGTGTCTGACGCCTATTGAGGATACGGAGGATATTTGGAATGAGGTAACCGGGGAAATGGACGTCAAAGATGGGCGCCGGGAATTTCAATGCAAGCGTATGTCATCCCTGTTCAAGACGATTGCGTCGGACGGCACAACTACTTATTCTGATGTGGGGCGAGTTTGTGGCATCAACGCCAATTCTCCTGATATTGCGTTTACGAACGGCCTAATGACCCGTCTCATTGACAAACTCTTCCCCATTACCATGCCCTATCTGCCCGCGACCAAGAAGTATCGTGTCTTCTCCGAGGACTTCCTGGTGGACCCCAAGAACGGGGATTATGACACCATCGCCTACCTTTATATTCTCACACCCAATGATAAGCGGATCGAGTTGAACCGCTACTTCAAAGAGGAGGGCGGCAAGATGGTTCCCATTGAGAAGGCCGAGTACGAGGAGAGAAAGACGAAACGGGTGGATAAGAAATGAAACGTGGATGGGATGATATTTTACATCTACTGTTCAATGCTATTGGCATTCTTGCCATTCTTGGCCTGATCTTTCTTATAAAACTACTCTATGATTTTGCGAGGTGGTTATTTTGAAAGATTTCGACACAGTCTTGGTCGGCTTTGACCATAGCCATGGCGATCCTGCGGTGCTGATTGTTGGTCGAAAGGCGCCTCGGGATAACGTCCAGATTATCAATCAGTTCCAAGGCAAAGAGGCTGAGGAACTGTATCAAAAGCTTGTCGGAGAGGAGAATACAAGTGCTTGATAAAAGGTTGGGCAAAATTGACTTTGCCGAATTTGGGACCGTAAAAGATTACCCATTTTTAATGGGGCTTCAGCTTGGCTTCTCAATGTCTGGTAGTGGCGTCATGGATGGTTGTAAATACACCGTGAATATGTCCCCTGACTGCCGCTGGGAAGTTGGAACCCGCCATACTAACCTTGCGGAATCCCTCGATTTTGTGGCAAAAATCCTCAAGGATGCAAAGGTAAATTATGTTTCCGAGTTACTTGGGAAGCCCGTTGAAGTGACTCTGGAAGATGGTGTATTTAAGGATTTCCGAATTCTTACGGAAGTTCTTTGATATTTGAAGGGAGAGAAAATGTGAAGCGTATTTATATTGCGGCGACTTTATGCGTCGTTTTACTATCGGTTTTCTTAACAGGATGTACCCAAGGAGCAACGCGTTCCTTCGGTGGCAATATGACTTTAGAGTTAGAACCGGGGCAAAAACTGGAAATGATCACTTGGAAAGATGACTCCTTGTGGTATTTAACCAGGCCTATGCAGGATGGTGAAGAGTCGGAAACTCATACATTTCAACAGTCATCTGAATTTGGAGTATTTGAAGGGACTGTAACTATTATTGAATCCATCGATGAAGGAGGAGAAGTGTCATGACTGTTTATGTCGCAGGAAGGCAAGCTGGTAAGACCGTATTTCTAATTCAGCAATCCGCAAAAACTGGTGCCGTTATTGTGGCGCCAACTTCTCAGATGGCGCGATATATTGACAGCATGGCTCGTGACCTTGGTTTGCAAATCCCGCCTCCTATTACTGCTGCCGATTGGATTCGAAGCATGCTCCCCCAACGCGAAGGCCATGATAAAACCTATCTGGTAGACGAGTTGCAAATGGTTCTGCATCAGCTGAATGTTAAAGCGGCAACGCTTGATAAAAATTATGAGGAGATGGTTCGTATGTTCGGAGTAAAGGAAACCTGCTGCACCAGATGCAGCCATCGGGATGTATGCCAGTATAAAGAGGAGTATCTGGCGGCCCAGCATGCTGTGGATGAAGTTAGCGTCCATTTGCCTACCAAAGATGAAAACTCTGCCCGGATGATTCGACTCCGTGATATTCCCTGGATCGAGCCGGTGGAACTGAAGTGCCGGCATTTCCAGCAGAACACCGGGGTAGCACGATAAAAAATCAGGAGGACATTTCAAAATGAAGAAAATCATCACACTACTGATGGTCATAACTATGATATTCTCCCTTTCGGCCTGCGGAGAACCCAGTGGCCAACATCAAGACATGGTTTCCACCCTCGACACTGTGAGCGATCTCCAGGAGCGCCAGCCAACGCCGACTGACCTCGATTTCTCTCTGGAGCGCTATAACCTAATCCGCCGGGCCTATTGGGTCAACGGGCAGCGAGAAAAGGCTGCGGCCGTGGTTTGCCAGGTAGAAAAGCCCCTTGGATACATTGTGCTCTTTACTGAGAGCGGCAGCGTTGTGGGGCGGTTTGTAGTTGATGGTAAGGTCAGCAGTCTGAACAGTTACTTAACGCCGGATAGCGAGGCGTATTCCTCTGAGTATCGGCTTGATTGGGTCGCCGACGTGGACGGCTCCTATGGAGAGAACGATGCTGGGATATTCTTCTTTACTCCAGATGGTAAGTATGTCGAATGGACGGGCACCTACCTTTATTCTGACATTCCCTTTGAGGTGGACGATCCTGTCGTGAAGGTCGGAGGGTAACATCATGAGAAAGGCGTTGAGCATTGTGGGGGCGGTTGTAGTGGCCGCCCTCATTTACGTTTTCTTGATATTTCTGGGCTGGGGTGACACCTGGCTCGGAAATCAAGTGGACTATGTGGATCAGAAGATTGACGATGCCACGAACTATGAAACCCGAAAAACTGTGGAGGACAGCTGCCGGGCGATGATCGCCTCCTATGAGGCCGACAAGCTGACCTATGAGCAGTATAAGGACAGCGAAAGCGACGAGCAGCGGTCTTGGGCAGACCAGGCGAAAATGCGGGCCAACCGTACAGCCGCGAACTATAACAACTACATTCTCAAGAACTCCTATGTCTGGAGCGGAAACATTCCGGAAGATATTTTGGCAGAACTTCCGATTATTGAGTAAAACAGGAGGATACAATCATGCGCAAATTACTCAGAAGTATGGCCAAGGCCGAGATGGTTCGCCGTGGATATTCTAAGGTGAACCGCAGAATTGGTTACGGCAGTTGGCGGGCCGTCATCAACGCTTATCCCATCAATCTGGTAACTGGTAAGAAGATGGCTGGAAACTACCGCGGCCAGAAGAAGTACCCGAAGGGGCACACGTCCCATCTCTTTGTGTACTGAGCGGGATTGATATTTGTGGAAGGAGAGGTGTCAAATGTGGAAACGAGAACTCTTGAAAAATAAGCTCTACGCTTTGCTGCTGGTTGGGCTCTCTTTGCCTGTGATGTTTCTCGATGGGGACGCGACTGCGACAGTGCTGATGCTGTTCTTCGCTGTCCCCTTATTCTTTGCCAAGGAAAATTGGATTATGGGAGGGAGCCAAAGCCATGCATGTCAAGAAAGCCGGAGGAAAGGTGTACGGCGCCATACTTACCGCGGCGGAGAAAAAAGCGATGGATATCGAGATCCAGAAGGAGCTTGCGGAGTACGACAGAAAACACATCGCCGAAATCGACGCGACCATTCTGTGGGTGCTGCATGAACAGTTCGGGTTCGGGGCTCAGCGGCTTCGGACTTATTACGATGCCTTCCATGACCGTATCAAGGAGCTGGTCAGTCGGTATGAGATGGAAGACCAGGATGATATTTGGCTCTGTACGCAGATGCTAAAGCGAATTGGCGTCGACATCGAAGCATGGCATAAGGAGAGCGACCATGGGACTTGATGCTTTTGGAAGAATGGTGCGGGACATTCGCCTGGTTCGAGCAATGCTGCTCTATGATATGGCGAAGGATCTTGATATTTCATCGGTCGAGCTGTCCGCTATCGAATGCGGGAGAAAACCTGTCCCAGATTGGTTCATCTCCAAACTGCAAGAAAAATACGGCATCAGCGATATGCATGCCCAATCGCTTATCAAATTCATGAACGAACGGGGTGAGAAAAATTGTCCTGGAATGATCGAAAAAACGCAGAGGGTTACTCAGACCCCACAGCTTACCAAGCTCTGAAGAATATCGAGGCCGAGGAGGAGCGGTTCCATAAGCTGCTCTATGCCATCTTTGATATTTGCGAACTGGCGGACTTTGAAATCGAGGGGCGGATTGTTCTGGTGGACAAGCGCTCCGGAAAGGTTTGGAGGTGATAAATTTTGGGCCTATCCAGACTGGCGGCGAAATGTAGGGCGTGTCCGCATGTATCCATCTGTGACCATAAGCAGATGGAGGCGCTTGGATATTTACCGTTGCCGGAGCCGACGGTTAAGATTCAGGTAGACCGAACGGCTCAGATCGACAACCTGTTAAGGGCACTCAACTGCTGTTACACCAATATGCGGGCAGGCTTTTCCAAATCCCAAAACAATATTTGAGAGGTGACGACTTATGACCATGGAAGAGGCTCTGGCGGTTGTCCAGAAGATTGCGGATGCCTGGAATGCCTTTGGCCAGGCAATGGAAAACGTCGCACAGGCGCTCCAGGATATGTTTCGTGGCCTAGCCGAGAGCGATGAACTCTGGCCCAAGCGCAACGGGGTGCCGCCTAAAAAGTACGGCATGTCCCTTCATCGCCGGGTTCGCTCATCCCCTCCTCGCTACCAATTTGTCCCGGTGGCTCCTCGAAATCAGCCTTACCAGCGGCGGGCCTTTTAAGAAACAGGCCTGACTAGAGCTTGATATTTTGGGGTGAGAACAGTATAGCTGGGCATCGAAGGGTACGAACGTGGGCGACTTTGCAGCAGGATTCGACCGAAAAGTGAGCCAAAAGCTGCTACTATTACTGTTAGTAGCAGGTCGATTTTGGGCCATTTTGCTGGCCACTTTTAGTCCGAAAACTGGCCATTTGCCCACTTTTAATTTGAAACTGGCCAGAAATCTTCAAAATCTTGCATGAAAATAAGGCCGAAAATAGCGAAAAACTGGCCATTTGCCCACTTTCTGCCCACTTTTATTTTCAAAAGTGGCCAGGCTGAAACCGTTGCGCCCCAAGGGTTTGCGGGTTTTCTGGCCACTTTCCCACTTTTTCTCTTCACTTAAATACGAAAAAAAAAATATTAAAAATTATATAAGTGACGAAAAAAAGTGGCCAACTGGCCAGCAAGGGAATTTTGGCGGGTTTCCGGTGGATATTTGCGGTTTTGGAGCCGAAGTCTGGTCGAACCCTCAAAGTTCCTCTTTCAAAATGGATGGAGGTGTGCTATACTGGCAATACGACACAGTTTCATATATTTATTAGCTTACGGGGAAAATGCTTTGGCAAAAGGTGTTTTCTCTCTTACTCGTTATGCCCGTAGGCTAATATGAGATTGTGTCGCAACAATGGAGAGATACGCTTTTGCAAGGGTGCGTCTCTCCATGGGGCGCACTCTTTTATTTTGCCCAAAGGAGGGATAGCCGATGGCCAAACCAAAGAAGCCGAACGGTAATATCGGAGGTACGCTGGGTCTTGTCGCCGGAATTGTCGGCGCAGTGACTCCGCTTGCCGTCGAGCTTATCGACCGGATTCCCAAAAAGGAAGAACTTGGCCCTTCTGAAGAATTGATATTTATGCCCGAGCTCTGTTCCAAGAAGTTTCCTCTAAAACTGGACGAGGCCAAAGAACTTTTGGAGAGCCGCGGTCTGAAAGCGCTATCCATCGAGGTTCGCCTTCGGGATGCGTGCGTCAAATACAAAGACTGCTTTGAACTCCAGGTGGTTGGCTCTGACCGAAAACCCAACTCGAAGTTGAAACCGGGTGACACGGTCATTGTTCAGTATGTGACTCAGGAAGTCATCAATGAGAGTCGACGGATATTTGAAGAGGCCGAGCAACAGAAGGCCGCTTTGAAACAGGAGCGCGCAGTTAAGCGGGCCGAACAGATGGAGCGCGCCAAAGCCGTTGCGGGAGATACTGCCGCCAAGGCAAGAGCCGGCGTCGAGAAGATGATCCGTCGTGACAAAAAGAAAGAACTTGGAAAGGAGAGTTCCCATGAGCAGGAATAGCGGAAAGAAACGGAGTACGGCCGGACTAATTCTGGACGTTATTCTCACTTTTTGTACCGGAGGTCTCTGGCTGATCTGGATTCTGATTCGGTATTTGAGGAACAACAGCTGATGAACACGACATGGATATTTGTAATTTAGCCGGGGTGCCTGATGGTGCCTCGGCTCTTTTCGTTTCCGCCGAAAATGCAGTCGCCTTTATGGGAGGCGATAGTATGAAACTCAACTTTGGAACCCCGACCCAACTACTTATGACGTTTACCACGTCGATGGTGGCGGCGATTGGAACTGCTGCCGGCGCCACGATCTGGCAATCGTTTGGTAAACCGAAGGTCGAGAAAATTGCTGAGGAAAATAGTAAGCCGAAACGAAAAATAGGATTTACGATCGAATAAGATTTGAGCCGCTAACACAGCGGCTCTTTTCTTTTGCGCAGATTGATATTTGGCTGGTTTTTCTTTCCGCGAAAAAAACAGACTCTTTTATGGAGAGGAGAGAGATATGTCGCGCATATCCTATTCTTTCTATCACTTTTATCAGAAAGGAGGCCTGTTTCATGGCCAGAAGCGCGAGACTGGAAAGCGGTTTTCAGGACAGGCTGATTGCCAATCTGAAAACGATCTTCCCCGGCTGCATGGTCTTCAAGATGAACCAGCGCCAGGGCATCCCTGACCTGCTCATTCTTTATGGCAAAAAATGGGCCTCCCTTGAGTGTAAGAAATCTGCAAGCGCTAAGAGACAGCCGAACCAAGAGTATTATGTTGGGAAGATGAATGAGATGTCCTTCTCCAGATTCATTTCCCCGGAGAATAAGGAGGAAGTGCTGGATGAACTTCGCAAAACACTCCAACCTTGAGGGGCAGCATGCCTTTCTTAGCGCCAGTGGTTATCACTGGATCAATTACTCAGAGGAGAAGATCGCCGATGCTTATGCCAAATACCGGGCGGCTCAGCGCGGGACGGCTCTTCACGCTTTTGCGGCTCAGTGCATCAAACTGGGTCAGCGACTGCCCAAATCCCAGAAGACGTTGAACATATATGTGAACGACGCCATCGGGTACAAGATGACCCCCGAGCAAATCCTATATTATTCCCCGAACTGTTTCGGAACTGCCGATGCCATTTCCTTTCGGAAAGACATTCTTCGGATTCATGATTTGAAGACCGGCGAGACCCCAACGCACATGGAGCAGCTTATGGTTTACGCGGCCCTCTTCTGTTTGGAGTATGACTACAAACCAAACGAGATTGAGATGGAACTGCGTATTTACCAGAACGACACTATCCTCTACCATAAGCCTACCATCGAGGATATTTTCCCCATCATGGATCGCATTGTTACGTTCGACAAAATCATCAACAGTATCAAGGAAGAGGAGGAATAAGCCATGGACCCCATTGTGGACGATATTTTGATGCACTATGGCGTCAAGAGGCGCTCTGGGCGCTACCCCTGGGGTTCTGGCGAGAACCCTTACCAACACGGCGGAGACTTCCTGGCCCGTGTGGAGGAGCTTGAAGCGCTCGGTAAATCTCAAAAGGAAATTGCCGAGGAACTGAAGATGTCCACCACTGACCTCCGCATGCAGGTTCGCGTGGCGAAACATGAGCGGCGTGCCTTGCAGGCTGAGCGAGCCAAGTCCCTTCGGGAAGAGGGAAAAACGCTGGACGAGATCGCCAAGATCATGGGTTACAACAATGACTCCTCTGTCCGTGCCCTGCTCAACGAGAATACAGCCAGTAATAAGAACAAGGCCCTTGCCACCGCTGAGGCTCTAAAGAAGGAGTTGGCGGTCAAAGGTGCTCTTGACGTGGGCGAGGGCGTGGAGCAGCAGCTCGGCGTTTCCAAAGGCGTGCTCCAGGAAGCATTGTTCATTCTGGAAACTGAGGGCTACAACCGCTATGGCGTTGGCGTCCCCCAGGTGAACGATCCGAAGAAGCGAACCATCACTCCCGTTATCTCCGTGCCCGACATTGAGCAGCGTGACGCCTACCAGAACTTAGACATCATCAAGTCGGTCGGCGACTATCACTCTGCCGATGGGGGTGCATCCTGGGATAAACGGGAGTATCCGGCCAGCATTGACTCCAGCCGGGTGAAGATCCGTTATGGTGATGAAGGTGGCACCTCTAAGGATGGCGTCATCGAACTTCGCCGTGGTGTGGCCGACCTCGATTTGGGGGGTTCCCACTATGCCCAGGTTCGTATCCTTGTAGATGGAACCCACTATCTGAAAGGCATGGCCATGTACTCTGACGACATGCCGGATGGCGCCGACATCGTGTTCAACACGAACAAGCATTCGGGCACGCCAAAGATGGATGTTATGAAGAAGATTCAGGACGATCCTGATAATCCTTTCGGCGCGTTCATCAAGGCCAATGGTCAGAGCTACTACCCCGACCCCAATGGCAAGTACACGGACCCCATCACTGGAGAGAAGAAATCTCTGTCAGCTATCAACAAGCTGAAGGAGGAGGGGGACTGGGACAAAATGAGTAAGAACCTGTCCTCCCAGTTTCTTTCCAAGCAGCCTATCAAGCTGATTCAGAAGCAGCTTGACCTGACTTACGCCGATGCCGCTGATGAATTCGACGAGATCCGCTCCCTGAATAACCCCACCATCAAGCGGAAATTGCTGATGGACTTTGCGGACGAGTGCGATTCCGCTGTTGTTCACCTGAAAGCGGCCGCTCTCCCCCGGCAGAGTACGCAAGTGATCCTCCCCATCACAAAAATGAAGGAGACGGAGATCTATGCCCCTAACTATCGGAATGGAGAGAAGGTCGTCTTGATTCGCTACCCCCATGGGGGTACTTTTGAGATCCCTGAGTTGACAGTCAACAACAAAAATCAGTCAGCGATCTCGATTCTGGGCAAGAACATCCGTGACGCCGTCGGTATCAATCCAAAGGTGGCGGAGCGGCTCTCCGGGGCTGACTTTGACGGCGACCAGGTAGTTGTCATCCCTGTGGGCGGGAAGGTATCGGTAAAATCCACCCCCGCCCTGGATGGTTTGAAGGACTTCGACCCAAAAGTCGAATACTCCACCGAGGGGAAGACCGGCGTCCGGCTCCTCTCAAAAGCAGCCACCCAGATAGAGATGGGTAAGATCTCCAACCTGATCACGGATATGACCTTAAAAGGAGCCCCCGAGGAAGAAATCACTAAGGCTGTCAAGCATAGCATGGTCGTTATCGACGCGGCCAAGCACAAGCTGGACTACAAGCGGTCTGAGATCGAGAACGACATCCCCACCCTTCGGAAACGGTGGCAGGGCTACATAGATCCTGAAACTGGTAAGGAAGTGGGTGGGGCCTCTACTCTGCTCTCTCGGAGAAAGCAGAATGTTTCTGTTCCGGAGCGTCAGGGTAGCGGTCGTATCGACAGGGAGACAGGTAAGGTCATCTACAAGGAATCTGGTCGAACCTATGTAGACCCGAAGACTGGGAAAACCGTTCCTGCCACAACGCAAATCAAACTTTTGGAGAAGACCGACGACATCCGAACCCTGTCTTCCGGTACTGTTCAGGAGGACGCTTATGCTGATTACGCTAACCGTATGAAGGCGCTCGCCAATCGTGCGAGACTGGAATACTTGGCGACGCCTACTTTGGTGCGCAATGCAAGTGCAGCAAAGGCTTATGCTCCTGAAGTTACCAGACTGACCAGCGCCCTGAAGACGGCTCAGCTTAACGCCCCTCGTGAACGTGAGGCTCAGCGTATCGCCAATGCCCAGGTAAAGGCAAAGATTCAGGCCAACAATGTCACCGACAAAGACGAGATCTCTAAGATTCGTCGTGCCGCAATCAGCGATGCTCGTGTTGCTACTGGCGCAAGCGGAAAAGGAACACGAATTACAATCTCTGATGGCGAATGGGAAGCAATTCAGGCTGGCGCGATCTCTGACACAACTTTGAAAGAGATCCTTCGCTATGCCGATCCTGATGTTGTTCGCGCCCGTGCAACTCCAAGAGCATCGACGCAACTGTCTGAAGCTCGCATCAACCGGATCAAGGCGATGGCAAACTCTGGCTGCACTAATGCCGAGATCGCCGATGCTTTGAACCTTTCATCTTCTGTTGTTTCCAAGTATCTCAATGAGTAAGAAAGGAAGTGAGAGCGAATGGAAACGTGTATGCTTACAACGACCGACAACCCGTATGACCCTTTTACCCAGTATGAAGCCTGGTATCGGTTCGACGAAGACAACGGGTATCACTCCTGCGCTTTCTTAGCGCGCATCGCCCGTACTTCCGATCAGCTCTCTGAGCAGGAGAACATGGAAGAAATCGAGCGAGCCATCAACGACATCATCAAGTACGACCCCCTGGGTATCTACAAAAAGGTGAAGCGAACGCTGAAACCCGAGCCCGCGACGACCATGTGACCACAAAAAGCCCATAAAACTGGGAAAAGAAATGTTCTCTGATTCAGAGCGCATTTCTTTTTGTCATTTTTGAGGAATTTTACCTTAACGACGGCTGATTATAGGGCTCCAAACACATGAAAAGGGTATAGGGGGACCTCTCCAAAATGGCACCCCCTATGCATCGCGGTGGCCTTTGAAAATTCTCCGGGGGATATTTTTGAAAAATGGCTTCGGTTTTGGGGCGGCATTTGAACAAGCCCACAAGGTAGATATTGTTGATAAGAGACTCTTTTCGTCCGCCAAACCTCCTTTTTGGTCATTGCGCAGTGCATTACCTCCATTGCCCATGGACGCCACGTGTTTTTCTCCACTTATTAACAATCTGCTTATGCGGGCTTCTTCAAATGCCGCCCCAAACTATTCTGAAAGTCATAGCAACTGCCACAATTCTGAGCGAGAGGAGGTGTCAAGCGTGGCAAAAGCGATCAAGCCTTCGGGCACTCAGCCAAGGAAACGCCGGGCCGCCTTGACACCGGAGGCCAGAGAGAATCAGCTGATCGACTTGGCCGTTAGTCTGGTCGAGAAACGGCTGCTGGAAGGAACGGCCTCTTCACAAGAAGTCACTACGATCCTGAAACTTGGAACTACCAGGGCGCGCTTGGAAAATGAGCGGCTTGCCAAAGAGGTAGAGCTGGTCCAGGCGAAGACTGAGGCGTACAAGTCCGGGGTCAGGATGGACGAACTCTATGAGAAGGCCATGGCTGCTTTCAAGCGATACAGCGGTCAGGACGAGGAGGATGAAGATGGGTATTAGATGTTACTCAGAATTGATCCTTCTCCCCACCTTTGAGGAACGCTACCGCTATCTCCGTTTAGATGGCATTGTTGGAAAGGAGACGTTTGGTTTCGACCGGTATATGAACCAAGTCTTTTACCGCTCCCCGGAGTGGAAGCAGATTCGTGACGTTGTGATTGCCAGAGATATGGGGTGCGACCTGGGGATTGCCGGTCGGGAGATTTACCGCCGGCCGCTTATCCATCACATGAACCCGATCAGCCCGGAGGATATTCGGGAGCGAAAAGGTTTGATTCTTGACCCTGAGTTTCTGATCACCACAATCCACGAAACCCACCAGGCCATCCATTATGGTGACGAACATCTGCTGTTCAAAGAACCGATCATGCGTAGGCCCAATGATACCTGCCCGTGGAAAAAGTAGGAAGGAGGACTCGATGTGCAAAATCATGTTGCTGGAGTTGTGACCGATTGCCTGAGAGCGGCTATCTACTGGGAGCCAAGGGCTAATTCCAAAATCATCAAGGTCATTACTCTACTGACCAAAGTTACAGTCGACGTGGACGGGTCGACGGAAGGATTCTATAAAGTTTCTACCTCTGACGGAGTTCAGGGATACTGCATGAAGAAGTTCATCGCAGTCCGCCGGTAAGGAGGTCGCTATGGAGATTTCCGAAAGCATCTTGACGTCCATCAAGAAACTGTTGGGCATCGACGAGAATTATACGCACTTTGATGCCGACATCATCATGCACATCAACAGCGTGTTTTCGATTCTGACGCAAATGGGCGTCGGGCCTTCCAATGGTTTCTCTATTTCAGGAAAGGATGACACCTGGTCCGCTTTCATTACGGACAAGCCGAACATCTTTTCCTTAGTCAAATCCTATGTCTACATGAAGGTTCGATTACTGTTCGATCCGCCGCTCAGCTCCGCTGCCATTGAGTCTATCAATCGGCAGATCAGTGAGTTTGAGTGGCGGCTTTTCGTTGCGGCGGACCCCGTAGAAGACACCAGCGGGAAGGAGGAAAATCAAAATGGAGAATAGCATGCTCCTGCACTACGGAATTAAAGGCATGAAGTGGGGTGTCCGCCGTTACCAGAACAAAGACGGCACTCTTACCGCTGCCGGAGAAAAGCGTTATGACCGGGATAAGCGGGAGAATGCGGCTAAGAAGAAGGAAAACCGCATTGACCTCACTAATCCAGACCCCCAGCGCTGGGCGAAGGAGGATCTGGAGCGTACCAAACGAACGGTCGATTCCAGTTCAGATTTGGTGAAAGAAATGAAAAAACTGGAGCAGACCACCACTTCCAAGCCCACTCCGAAACGGATGGACTTGTCCGAAATGACCGACAAAGAGATGCGCGACAAGATCAACCGGGAACTCTTGGAGCGGCAGTATAACCAGTTGTTTTCTGACACCTCTCCGGCCCAAGTATCAAAAGGTCGTCAGGCGCTGCGAGATACTCTGGAAGTAGCTGGAAGTGTTTTGGCGATTGCCGGATCTTCTCTGAGCATTGCCCTTGCAATCAAGGAATTGCGGGGGTGATCGTTTATGGAACTGCATCATCACGGAATCCTGAAACAAAAATGGGGCGTCCGAAACGGCCCTCCCTATCCTCTGCGCGGCGGTGATTACACCCCAGCTCAGCGAAAGGCTATCAGCAATAAACGAAAAAGCGGCAACAGCATCTACAACAAAAAGCACTTTGACGAGGTGTTGAATGCCGATAAAACCACGCTGAGCACCCTGTCCTATGACAAGGACCGAACCAAGAACACCGATATGTTTTACGCTACCCATAATTCTTTGGACAAGCATCAGTATAATGCTCTGTTCAACCGGCCGATTCCTCAGCCGGTCTACGACAAGGATGGCAAGCAGATCGGAACCGGCTCATTCATGAAGTACCGGATTGACAATTCGCTTAAAACCGATTTGAAGGTAGCCAGCGAAGATTCCGGTGCCAAGATTTTCATGGACCTCTATAAGAAGGACCGGGACTTCTACAACTTTGTTACGGATAAAGACCGTATGCAAAGTTATTTCGTGAATGACAAGTATAAGTTCAAAGGTTATCGGGAAGCTGCCGTGGTTCTGAACAAGATGAAGGACCCGGATTATACTCCTTCGGCCGACGATCTTCAGACGGTCTATCGGATGTTCAATTATGTTATTCCGTATGACGGTCAAGGCGATAGTTGGAAGGGTCATGACGTCTATACCCAGCGAACCAAATTCTTCAATGAGTGTAAGAAAGCCGGATACGGTGCACTTCTTGACACGAATGACGCTATCTATGGCGGGTTCAAGGCCAAATCCCCTATCATCGTGTTTGATATGGAGCAGGTTATCCCCAAAGACGTCTATCGAACTAAGGTGAGCGAACAGAAGTTTTCCACTTTGGTTCTTGTTGGACGAAAAGCGCTGGGGCTATAACGGGAGGTTGGTGAACAGATGCTATCCAACACCGCCGTCCCTCGCTACTATGGTGCATTCCGAGACGCGGTCATCCGCGGGGATATTCCGGTCTGCAAAGAGGTCGCCATGGAGATGTACCGGATCGACCGGCTGATCGAGTCGCCCAGTTATTACTATGATGACAGGGCGGTCGAGGGGTGGATCGATTTCTGCGAGAACGAGCTGACCTTGACCGATGGCTCCGATCTTCATCTCCTGGACACCTTCAAACTCTGGGGGGAGCAGGTGTTTGGCTGGTACTATTTCGACGACCGTTCCGTCTATGTTCCGAATCCGGATGGTAGAGGCGGTCGCTATGTCACTAAGCGAATCAAGCAGCGGTTGACCAAGAAGCAATACCTGATCGTGGGAAGAGGCGCGGCAAAGTCGTTATACGATTCCTGCATTCAGGCTTACTTCTGCATTGTGGATGGCTCCACCACCCACCAAATCACCACGGCCCCCACGATGAAGCAGGCCGAGGAGATCGTCAACCCCATCAAGACCGCCATCACAAGGGCAAGAGGACCGGTTTTTCAGTTTATGACCGAGGGTTCTTTACAGAACACAACTGGCTCCAGAGCCAACCGGGTAAAACTGGCCTCTACCAAAAAGGGCATCGAGAATTTCATCTCCGGTTCCTTGATCGAAGTTCGCCCCATGTCGGTGGACAAGCTTCAGGGTCTTCGCTGTAAGGTGGCCACCGTAGACGAGTGGCTGTCTTCAGCCGACGCCCGGGAAGACGTCATTGGTGCAATCGAGCAGGGTGCCTCTAAGCTGGACGACTACCTTATTATAGCGACCAGTTCTGAAGGTACGGTTCGTAATGGCGCCGGTGACACGATCAAAATGGAGTTGATGAACATTCTCCAGGGCATCGGGCCTCCGCAGGAGCACGTTTCCATCTGGTGGTATAAGTTGGACTCCGTTGAGGAGGTTGCCTATCCCGATATGTGGCCCAAGGCTAATCCGAATCTCGGGAAGACCGTGACCTATGAGACCTACCAGAAGGATGTGGACCGGGCGGAAACAGCGCCTGCCACACGAAACGACATGCTGGCAAAGCGGTTCGGACTTCCGATGGAGGGATACACCTATTACTTCACCTATGAGGAGACTCTACCACATCGTCGGCAAAGATTCTGGCAGATGCCCTGCTCTATGGGGGCAGATCTTTCTCAAGGCGACGATTTCTGTTCCTTTACCTTCCTCTTCCCTCTTCGGGATGGTGCTTTTGGCGTCAAGACCCGGAACTACATTACTTCTGTGACACTCCATAAGCTCCCTGCAGCCATGCGAGTCAAGTATGAAGACTTCATGGCAGAGGGCAGCTTGATCGTCATGGAGGGAACCGTTCTCGATATGATGCAGGTCTATGAGGATCTGGACGACCACATCATCAACTGCGGTTACGACGTGCGCTGCTTTGGCTATGACCCCTACAACGCAAAGGAATTTGTGGAGCGGTGGGTCAATGAGAACGGCCCGTTTGGGGTCGAGGTGGTTCGACAGGGTGCGAGAACGGAATCCGTCCCGTTGGGAGAGCTGAAGAAACTGGCCGGAGAGCGGATGCTGCTCTTTGATGAAGACCTGATTACGTTTTCCATGGGGAACTGTATCACCATGGAGGATACCAATGGCAACCGTAAGCTGCTAAAGAAGCGGTCCGATCAGAAGATCGACGCTGTGGCAGCTATGATGGACGCCTACGTTGCCTATAAGCATAATCCCGAAGCATTTGAGTAATAACCCAATTTGTCTTACCGCAGGCTTTTGATCGAGTCTGCGGATTTTTTATGCCCAAAATCCAAAACACACGAACGAGTTGTTGAAAATCTATCAGACAGGAGGTGACCGCGATTGTTGGACGTTTTACAGCACTATGGCGTTCTCGGTATGAAGTGGGGTGTCCGCCGTTATCAGAACAAAGACGGCACCCTGACTGCCGCTGGTCGGGCTCGGCTCGATAAGAAAGACGAGAAGTGGGCCAAGAAGAAAGGTGACAAAATTACCGAGACCGCTCGGAAGAAGTCATCCAAGGAGCTGGACCGTTATGCTGCGGAACTGCTCCAGAACCCCAATGCCCTGACAAGCCGCGGGAAGCTGAGTGCCGCCACTGTCAACGCCTACAATCGGAAGATGGCCGAAGTGATGTCACAGAAGGTTTCCGATCTAAGGTCACCCTCCGGAAAAACGGTCCAGTTCGTGGCAAAGCGTGGAGAGGTGGGGGTCATGATGGCGCTGGCTGACGCCGGGTATGACATGACTCAGCTGAAGAACGGCGTATGGACTTCCGGCAAGATTGCCTACCGGAAGACCGTGCTGGACAAGGTTTGATGGGTGGTGATGAAGATGGAATACGAACTGCGTCACCATGGCATCAAAGGCATGAAGTGGGGTGTCCGCCGTTTTCAAAATGAAGATGGGAGCCTAACCAATGCCGGCCGAAAACGTTATGCCGACGATGATGATACCGCTGAGCGGCGAAAATCGGTGGTCAAGAAGGTCGCTATTGGCACTGCGGCCGTTGCCGGCGTAGTCTTGACTGCCTATTTGGTCAAGAGGCATGGGGCCAAGAAGGCGGCAGAACTTGCATCCAAGGCGGATACCGGAAAAACCGCGGTTGAGAAACTGATAGAGTCCAGCTCCGTCATGTCGACACCGGTTAGTCAGCTCCGGGCATCAACTTCCAGTGCGCGCCCGAGTGTGGAAACCGGGAAACGGGTTGCTGAGGAAGTATCCAAGACAATTTCTTCAGCGTCCAGACCGGTAAGCACCATCCAACCTCCTCCGGCTTATGACTTTGATTCCTTGATGAAGCAGAACGACGAGCTTCTCAAGAAGATGTATGCCGATTTGCTGTCGTAACGGAGGTGAGAAAAGTGGAAATGGCATTGGGTTCCAGGCTGAAACATGCCTGGAACGCTTTTTTAGGCAACGAATTCTTTGACTACCGATATTCGCTGGGGCCCAGTTATTCCTACCGTCCGGACCGGCCGATTTTCAGCCGGGGAAACGAGAGGTCCATCATCACCTCCGTTTACAACCGGATCGCGCTGGACACGGCGTCGATTGCCATCCAGCATGCCCGCTTGGACGATGACGGCCGGTTTGAAGACGTGATTGATTCCAGCCTGAACAACTGTTTATCGCTGGAGGCGAATCTGGACCAGACCGGCCGAGCCTTCATCCAAGACGTGGTTATGTCCATGCTGGACGAAGGGTGCGTGGCGATTGTGCCTACGGATACAGATCTCGACCCAGAGACCGGCTCTTTCAAGATCGAAAAGATGCGCACTGGAAAAATTGTGGAGTGGTATCCCAAGCATGTTAGAGTTCGCGTTTACAACGAGAACCGCGGGGAGAAGCAGGACATCACTCTTCCCAAGAGTACGGTAGCCATCATTGAGAATCCATTTTTCGCGGTGATGAACGAGCCTAACTCTACGATGCAGCGATTGATCCGGAAGCTCAACATTTTAGATGCGATCGACGAGCAAAGCGGTTCCGGAAAGCTCAATCTTATCATTCAGCTGCCCTACGTCATCAAGACGGAAGCGAGGCGTCAACAGGCGGAAAAACGCCGTAAAGATATCGAGGAACAGTTGGCCGGCTCCAAGTATGGCGTCGCTTACACCGACGGCACGGAGCATGTGGTTCAGCTGAACCGGCCCATCGACAACAATCTAATGTCTCAGATTGAATACCTAACGAGCATGCTTTACAGCCAGTTGGGAATCACTCAGGGGATTTTGGATGGGACTGCCGATGACCGGACGAAGCTGAACTACGACAACCGGACGATTGAACCGATCCTATCAGCCATTGTTGACGAAATGAAGAGGAAATTCCTCACCAAAACTGCTCGGTCACAGAAGCAGTCAATTCTGTTCTTCAGAGACCCGTTCAGGCTGGTGCCCATCAACGACATTGCTGAGATTGCCGATAAGATGACTCGCAATGAGATCATGACCTCGAATGAGATCCGGCAGAAGATCGGCATGAAGCCGTCGAAGGACCCCAAGGCGGACGAGCTCCGGAACAGCAACCTAAGCGCTCCGAAAGAGGAGGGCAATCAGCCACCAACAATATCTGAAGGAGGAAAAGTTCAAAATGAGTCTGAAGTATGACTTTAGTGGCTGGGCGACCCGAAACGACCTTGTGTGCGCGGATGGACGAACTATTCGCCATAACGCATTCGAGGATTGTGACGGGAAGACGGTTCCCCTGGTTTGGAACCACCAGCACGATGAACCCGGCAATATCTTGGGCCACGCCCTTTTGGAGAACCGTAAGGACGGCGTATATGCCTACTGTACGTTCAACGAAACCGAAAGCGGCAAGGCGGCCAAGGAGCTGGTCAAGCATGGGGATATCGCATCCCTGTCCATCTATGCCAATGGGCTGAAGCAGACGCCGTCCAAGGACGTCATGCATGGCGTGATCCGCGAGGTCAGTCTGGTGGTCGCTGGGGCTAATCCTGGCGCCTTCATCGACTTTGTGGATATGGCCCATGGCGAGGGCGGAGAGCAGGAAATGATCCTGTCCGCCTACGAGCCTATTTCCCTGTACCGTCCTGACGAGAAGCCTCCTCTGGTCCACAAGGCCGGCGATAAGACCGATCCCGAGGACGAGAAGAAAGAGGACAAGCCTAAGGATGACGGTAAAGAGGAGAAGGCCAAGGACGAGAAGACCGTTCAGGATGTCGTGGATAGCATGACCGAAGAGCAGAAGACGGTCATGTATGCCCTGATCGGCGCCGCTATGGAGGAGCTGGACTCTTCCGAGGGCATCGAGGATGACGAGGACGACCCCGATAAGAAATCTGACAACACCAAGGGAGGAAACAAGACCATGAAGCACAATGTTTTTGAGCAGCGCGAAGAGTCTCAGGACACTGTTCTGAGCCACTCCGACCGTAAGGCCATTATCGACCTGGCCAAGAGCAACAGCGTGGGCAGCCTCCGGACTGCCCTGAACATCTATGCTGAGCAGAACGAGCTCAAGCACGGCATCGACAACATCGAGAGCCTGTTCCCCGATTTCAAGGATCTGCGGCCGGGCGCTCCCGAGCGGGTCACCCGCGACCAGGGCTGGGTCACTGTGGTCATGCAGAAGGTCCACAAGAGCCCCATCAGCCGTATCCGCACCCGTCAGACCGATGCCCGCAACGATAACATCCGGGGTCATGGTTACCAGAAGGGCAAGCGTAAGCAGCCTGCCGGCAACATGAACGTGATCACCCGGACCACCGACCCGCAGACCGTGTACCGTACTGATGCTCTGTACCGGGATGACATCGTCGACATCACCGATTTCGACGTGGTGGAGTACCAGTATGCTACCATGCGGGAGAACCTGAACGAAGAGGTTGCCACCGCCATCATGATCGGCGACGGCCGTGAGCCCGACGATGAGATGAAGATCTCTGAGGATCACATCCGCTCCATCTGGAACGACAATGACCTCTACACCATTCACTATGACGTGGACATCGAGGCCGCCCGCTCTGAGATCCAGGGCAGCCGCACGGACATGAACTTCGGTGAGAACTACATCTATTCCGAGGCCATCATCACCGCCGCGCTGTACGCCCGTGAGAAGTACAAGGGGACCGGCACTCCCGATTTCTTCTGCACGCCTCACCTGGTCAACGTGATGCTGCTGGCTCGCGATATGAACGGCCGCCGCATTTACACTTCCCGCGCCGATCTGGCCGCTGCGCTGAACGTTGGCGAGCTCCACACTGCTGAGCAGTTCGAGGGCCGTGCCCGTATGGACAGCGAGGGCAAGCAGCACAAGCTCCTGGGCCTCTTCGTCAACCTGGCGGACTACACTGTTGGCTCCACCAAGGGCGGCGAGATTACCCGGTTCGATCAGTTCGACATCGACTTCAACCAGCAGAAGTATCTGATCGAGACCCGTATGTCCGGCGCTCTGACCCGGGTTTACTCCGCCATCGCTCTGGAGGAGCCCGTTCCTACCAGCGCTGGTGGTGGCCAGGGTTCCGGCGGTCTGGGCGGCTAAGGAGAGAATTCAAAATGGCGAAATTTTATGGATCGGTAGGCTATGCTGACACCGTTGAGACTGCTCCTGGCGTGTATGAAGAGAAGATCGTCGAGTATCCGTACTATGGCGATTTGACTCGGAATACACGCCAGCTTCAGTCTGGGGAAACACTCAACGATGACATCAACATCGCGAATGAGATCAGCATAGTCGCCGATCCATTCGCCAGAAAGAACTTCCACAAGATGCGGTATGTGGTGTTCATGGGTGAGAAGTGGAAAATCTCCAAAGTTGAGGTGGGCTATCCTCGTCTGATCTTAACGATTGGAGGGATCTACAATGGGTAGCAGACTTCAACTCCATACTGCTTTATGCGGAATTCTTGGGTGCCCGGAACGCGGAGATGCGTGCCGGGTTTATTTTCAGCCTCCGGAGAATCTGAAGATCCAGTATGACTGCATCATTTATGAGCGAAGCGAGATCGAGGCCATTCATGCGGATAACGCGCCTTATCGCCTGTTGGATCGCTATCAGGTAACGCTCATTTACAAGAATCCTGACAGTGATCTTCCTCATCGAATCGCCATGCTGCCCATGTGCGTCCATGACCGCCACTTCACAGCCGACAATCTAAACCACGACGTTTTCAACCTGTACTATTAAAAGGAGGAAATCCGAAATGAGTAAAATCGTATGGGACAAGACCGGTGAGCGTTTCTACGAAACCGGTGTTGATCATGCCGTTCTCTACCCCATCGACGCTGAGGGCCTCTATAATGGTGGCGTGGCCTGGAATGGTATCACCGCCATCAACGAGAGCCCTTCTGGGGCTGAGCCCAACAACCTGTATGCCGACAACATCAAGTATTTGGTGCTGGTGGGCGCCGAGGACTTCGGCCTGACCATCGAGGCCTATACCTATCCCGATGAGTGGGAGCAGTGCGATGGCTCTGCCGAGATTGCTCCTGGTGTTCTGGCCGGCCAGCAGAATCGCAAGATCTTTGGTCTGAGCTACCGCACCAAGCTGGGCAACGACGTGGATGGTCAGGACCACGGCTACAAGCTGCACCTGGTCTATGGCGGCCTGGCCTCTCCCTCCGAGCGCGGCTATCAGACCGTCAATGATTCTCCCGAACCCATCAACCCCAGTTGGGAGGTCACCACTACTCCCGTGGACGTGCCCGGCTTCAAGCCCACTGCCCGTCTGATCATCACCTCCACCAAGGCCGATCCGGCCAAGCTGGCCGCTCTGGAGACCATCCTGTATGGTTCTGAGGAGGCGGAGCCCCGCCTGCCTCTGCCTGGGGAGGTCATTGAACTGCTCAAGGCCGACGCCGTTACCGTCATCACTGCTGCCGAGAGCGGAGACACCACCCTGTTTGGCAAGAAGGTCTCTGATCTTCAGAGCAACATCGTGATCGGCGAGAACGCCATCAGCGGCAGCCTGAAGCATGTGACCGGCTATACCGAGTTCAGCAGCAAGAGCTCTGAGCAGGAGGGTCACTACCTGGCTCTGAAGTTTGACGTGACTCCGGCCGATGCTGTGACCACCGTGGAACTGGTGGGCGGCACCAAGGGCCCCGTGACTCTGGATGCGGATAAGAATATTGTCCTGCTGATCAAGAGCAATACCACCCAGAGCATCAAGGTGGTTTCCACCAAGGACGGCGCTTCCGTCACCAAGACCTACACCCTGACTGGCCTGACTCTGGAGGCCTAAGTAACCAAACCGCAAAGCGGAGCTCTCTTCACCGAGGGCTCCGCTTTCTTTTATTTTTGAAAGGAGAAAAACTGCAATGCTGAAGCTGACAAGGACTTACAACGACTATAATGGCATGTCCCGTACTGAGGACTTCTACTTCAATCTGACCCAGGCCGAAGTGACCGAGATGGAACTGTCTGTTGACGGCGGTCTGGTGGAGAGAATCAATCGTATCGTTGCGGCCCAGGACGGGAAGCAGATCATCGCCGTGTTCAAGGATATTATCCTGCGGGCCTATGGCGAGAAGTCCGCCGACGGGAAGCGCTTTATCAAGAATCAGGAGCTGCGGGACGCCTTTGCTCAGACCGAGGCGTACAGCGACCTGTTCATGGAGCTGGCCACTGACGCGGAGGCCGCCGCCAAGTTCATCAACGGCATTATCCCTCAGGGGAAGAAGGCACAGGCCTCCAGCTCTCCGGCTCCTCAGAACTGAGTATGACTGGGGAGATCAGAGATGCTGGAAATTGTGATACCGGAAACCGAGCAGTATGACGAGGCGAATGGTTGTTTTATCACGACCAAGAAGCAGGTGCTTCGACTGGAACACTCTCTGGTCTCCCTTTCAAAATGGGAGTCAAAGTGGCACAAGCCCTATTTGTCCCGAAAGCCGAAGACCGAAGAGGAGCAGATCGACTATATCCGGTGCATGACATTGACGCAGAATGTGGACCCCAATGTCTATACCGCCATTACGCCTCAGCTTCGGGAAACGATCAATGCCTATATTGACGCCTCCATGACGGCCACTACCTTTGCCAAAGGACGAAAGGGGCGGTCGAACAATGAAATCGTCACGGCGGAAATCATCTATTATTGGATGATCACCCATCAGATCCCTTTTGAGTGCCAGAAGTGGCATTTGAACCGGCTCATGACGCTCATCAACGTGTGCAACGCAAAGAACGGCCCGCAAAAGAAGATGAGCCAGAAGGAGATCTTCGCACAGAACCGTGCGCTGAACGCGGCGCGCAGAAAGAGAACACATTCGAGAGGATGATATTCATGTCGGAATCGACTATTTGGAATTTTCTCAAGCAGAAGGGCCTCTCGGACTGTGGAGCGGCCGGCCTGATGGGGAATCTCTACGCCGAGAGCGGCTTGAAGTCCACCAATCTCCAGAACAGCTACGAAAAGAAGCTGGGGCTTTCTGACGAGGACTACACTGCTCAGATAGACACCGGAATCTATCAGGATTTTGTGCATGACAGCGCTGGCTATGGCCTGGCTCAGTGGACGTTTTGGAGCAGAAAACAGGCTCTGCTTGCATTTGCATTAAGCAGAGGAAAAAGCATTGGCGATTTGGAGATGCAGTTGGATTTTCTGTGGAAGGAATTAACGGAGAGCTATTCCTCTCTGGTCAATCTTCTGCGAACTGCGACTTCTGTCCGTGCGGCCTCTGATGCTGTTCTGGTACAGTTTGAACGTCCTGCAGACCAGAGTGAGACGGCCAAAGCCCGGCGCGCCTCTTACGGGCAGAAATATTATGACCAATATGCCGGAAAGGAGGGCGTATCTGTAATGAGCAACAGCCCATTGGTTTCTTACACAAAGCTGTCGCCCAATCACTCTGGAAAGCGGAATCACGTAATCGATACCATTTCGATCCACTGCATGGCGGGGAATCTGACTGTGGAGACCTGCGGCAATCTTTTCGCGAATCCGAGCCGGAAAGCGAGCAGCAACTACGGAATTGGAAGCGACGGTAGGATCGGTCTCTATGTGGAGGAGTGTAACCGTTCTTGGTGCACCTCTTCCAGTTCCAACGATAACCGTGCCATCACCATCGAGGTGGCAAACAATGGCGGAGCTGACCAGGGATGGCCGGTATCCGATGCGGCCTACAATTCTTTGATTGCCCTTCTGGTGGACATCTGCCAGCGGAATGGCATCAAGAAACTGCTTTGGAAGGGCGACAAGTCTTTGATTGGTCAGGTGGACAAGCAGAACATGACGGTTCACCGCTGGTTTGCGGCGAAGGCCTGCCCCGGAGATTGGCTTTATAGCCGTCATGGGCAGATTGCCGCCGAGGTCAATGCAAAATTGTCTGGGGAGGACGACGATATGGATCAAGCAAAATTCAATGAGATGTTCAGTGTGGCCATGACGAACTATCTGAAAGGCCTTCAGAACAATAACTGTGGCGATTGGTCCCAGGCGGCTCGGGACTGGTCTACCAATTCTGGACTCTTTGCCGGAAACGGGACTACGGTCGACGGTAAGCCGAACATGATGTGGCCGTCCGGCCTGACGAGAGAGCAGGCAGCCCAGCTTTTCTATCGGTTTGCACAGATGGTGGGGCTTGCATGATGAAAAGCAGGAGAAGCCGCACCGGAGGCAAAACCGGAAGGAAGCCCGACCTTTCACAATTTTCAAAATGGATGATCGCTGACATTCGTCCGCTCCTCTGGATCGTGACGATCGGCGGTTTTTTATTGGCCTTTTACTGTGTCCACGAAGGTTACACCGGCGCTCTGCCCTGGATCGGGGCCATGGTAGGTCTCCCCTGGACGGCCCATGGCGTAGTATGCAGTTTCTATTTGAACCTGTGCAAATCGGACCACCGGGAAGGCGGAATCACCTTTGAAACCGCAAAGGCCTCGAACTGTCTCTTATACACATCTGACGCTGCCGACGAA
>OJQM01000276.1_pt1 | contig 32481 bp, 19 predicted proteins | sample 1598751 | NCBI WGS metagenome assembly OJQM01 (sample SAMN03922455, study PRJEB24848) | human gut metagenome | isolation source: stool sample | host: Homo sapiens | place: Germany | collected 2009-11 | reverse complement strand
GGATGACAGCTCAGGAAGCGAAAGAATACGGTATGATTGATGAGGTATTGATTAAAAAATAAAAATGGCTGATTCAAAGACAAAGAAAAAGTGTAGCTTCTGCGGTCGGTCGGAGAATGAGGTCGGATTCCTGATTACAGGAATGAACGGCTATATCTGCGACAGCTGCGCTACTCAGGCTTATGAGATAACTCAGGAAGCACTGGGTGAAAGCAGAAAAGGCGCCGGAGCTACCAAACTCAATTTAAAAGAACTGCCCAAACCGGTAGAAATAAAGAAATTCCTCGATCAGTACGTAATTGGACAAGACGACGCGAAGCGTTTTCTTTCGGTATCGGTTTACAACCACTATAAGCGCCTTTTGCAAAAAGACAGTGGCGATGATGTAGAGATTGAAAAATCAAACATTATCATGGTGGGAAGTACCGGAACCGGAAAAACCCTCTTGGCGCGTACAATTGCCAAGTTGCTTCATGTTCCGTTTACGATTGTAGATGCTACGGTGTTGACGGAAGCCGGTTATGTGGGTGAAGATATTGAAAGCATCCTGACTCGTTTGCTTCAGGTGGCAGATTATAATGTACCGGAAGCTGAACAGGGAATTGTGTTTATTGATGAGATAGACAAGATTGCCCGTAAAGGAGATAATCCTTCCATTACCCGCGACGTAAGCGGGGAGGGAGTACAGCAGGGGTTGCTGAAATTGCTTGAAGGTTCGGTTGTGAACGTTCCCCCTCAGGGAGGCCGTAAGCATCCCGACCAGAAAATGATTCCGGTGAATACTAAAAATATTCTCTTTATCTGCGGAGGTGCTTTCGATGGCATTGAAAAGAAAATTGCCCAACGGCTGAATACACATGTGGTAGGCTATACCGCTTCACAGAAGACAGCTGTAATTGATAAGAATAATATGATGCAGTATATTGCTCCTCAGGATTTGAAGTCATTCGGACTGATTCCCGAAATTATCGGTCGTCTTCCGGTGCTGACTTATCTGAATCCGCTGGATCGTAATGCACTCCGTGCTATTCTTACCGAACCGAAAAACTCTATCATCAAACAATATATCAAATTGTTTGAAATGGATGGTATCAAGCTGACATTTGAGGATTCTGTTTTCGAATATATCGTTGACAAGGCCGTAGAATATAAGCTGGGTGCCCGTGGATTGCGTTCTATTGTGGAAACGATCATGATGGATGTCATGTTTGAAATCCCTTCAGAAAGCAAGAAAGAGTATAAGGTAACGTTGGATTATGCAAAACAACAGCTGGAAAAAGCGAATATGGCAAGGCTGCAAACTGCTTAATATCAAATAGTAAGGCTACTGGAAATGATTGTTTCTGTTTTTTCTTGAAAATATTAGTCGTATTTTGCTTGGTAATTACGAAGTTGTTTATAACTTTGTTTGGCTCTCTTGCAATAGAGGGCTTTACTTAAAGTTAAACCATGAACTGAATAAAACAACCTAAGTTAAGATGGCAGGGAAGATTAATTTAACAGATGAACTGAAAAAGTATTTCGGATTTAATAAGTTCAAGGGAAACCAGGAAGCAATCATTCAGAATTTGCTCGATGGTAAAGATACCTTTGTACTAATGCCTACCGGTGGCGGAAAATCTTTATGCTATCAGTTACCTTCGCTCTTGATGGAAGGTACGGCAATTGTTATTTCTCCGCTCATTGCGTTGATGAAGAATCAGGTGGATGCAATGCGTAATTTCAGTGAAGAGGATGGCATCGCCCATTTTATAAATTCTTCATTAAATAAAGGTGCAATAGACCAAGTCAGGTCTGACATCCTTGCCGGAAAAACAAAATTGCTATATGTGGCTCCTGAGTCGTTGACAAAGGAAGAAAATGTAGATTTTTTGCGTTCGGTGAAAATTTCGTTCTATGCGGTAGACGAAGCTCATTGTATTTCCGAATGGGGACATGACTTCCGTCCGGAGTATCGGCGGATTCGTCCGATCATTAACGAAATAGGGAAAGCTCCCTTGATTGCACTTACTGCAACAGCAACACCGAAGGTACAGCACGATATCCAGAAAAATCTGGGGATGGTGGATGCTCAGGTTTTTAAATCGTCGTTCAACCGTCCGAACCTTTATTATGAGGTACGCGCAAAGACTAATAATATTGATAAAGATATCATTAAGTTCATCAAGAATAATTCGGAAAAGTCGGGTATTATTTATTGCCTGAGCCGGAAGAAAGTAGAAGAACTTGCTGAGATTCTTCAGGCAAACGGAATCAATGCGCGTCCTTATCATGCAGGTATGGACTCTATGACGAGAACGAAGAACCAAGATGATTTCCTGATGGAAAAGGTGGAAGTGATTGTAGCTACCATCGCTTTCGGTATGGGAATTGACAAGCCGGATGTACGGTTTGTAATCCATTACGATATCCCCAAAAGTCTGGAAGGGTATTACCAGGAGACAGGACGTGCCGGCAGAGACGGCGGCGAAGGCCAGTGCCTGACTTTTTATACAAACAAAGACCTGCAGAAACTGGAAAAGTTCATGCAGGGAAAACCTGTGGCAGAACAGGAAATAGGCAAGCAGCTTCTGTTGGAAACCGCTGCTTATGCCGAATCTTCCGTGTGCCGGCGCAAGACATTGCTGCATTATTTCGGTGAAGAATATACGGAAGAAAATTGTGGAAATTGTGACAACTGTTTAAACCCTAAAAAACAAGTGGAGGCTCAAGAGTTATTGTGTGCCGTGATTGAAGCGATTATCGCGGTGAAAGAAAATTTTAAGGCAGATTATATCATAGACATACTACAAGGTAGAGAAACGTCGGAAGTACAGGCTCATTTGCACGAAGATCTGGAAGTATTCGGTTCGGGTATGGGCGAAGAAGACAAAACATGGAATGCGGTGATTCGACAAGCGTTGATTGGCGGTTACTTGAGCAAAGATGTGGAGAATTATGGTCTACTGAAGGTAACGGAAGAAGGACACAAATTCCTGAAGAAACCAAAATCATTCAAGATTACTGAAGATAATGATTTTGAAGAAACGGAAGAAGAAGTACCGGCACGTGGCGGTGGTTCTTGTGCGGTGGACCCGGCTCTTTACTCAATGCTGAAGGACTTGCGGAAGAAGCTTTCCAAGAAGCTGGAGGTTCCTCCATATGTTATTTTCCAGGACCCGTCGTTGGAAGCAATGGCTACCATCTATCCGGTGACACTGGATGAACTGCAGAATATCCCGGGCGTAGGTGCCGGAAAAGCAAAACGCTATGGTGAAGAGTTTTGTAAACTGATCAAGCGTCATTGCGAAGAGAATGAAATTGAACGTCCGGAAGATTTGCGTGTACGTACGGTTGCTAATAAATCGAAAATGAAAGTGGCTATCATTCAGGCTATTGATCGTAAAGTGGCATTGGACGATATCGCTCTTTCCAAAGGAATTGAGTTTGGTGAGCTATTGGATGAGGTGGAAGCGATCGTTTACTCCGGAACCAAACTGAATATTGATTACTTCCTGGAAGAAATTATGGATGAAGACCATATGCTCGATATCTATGATTATTTCAAGGAATCTACGACAGACAAAATTGATGATGCTCTTGATGAACTGGGTGATGAATTTACCGAAGAGGAAGTCCGACTGGTGAGAATCAAGTTCATCTCTGAAATGGCTAATTAAAAAAGCGAAAAAAATAGGCGTGCAGGTATGCTGTTTTGAATAAAAACCGTATATTTGCACGCAATAAATTTTTAAACGCACAGCCCTATGTCATTTATTGCTGATAAGATTGTAATGGATGGGTTAACTTACGACGACGTATTGTTGATCCCCGCTTATTCTGAAGTTTTACCGCGCACTGTCGATCTCTCGACAAAGTTTTCAAGAAACATTGAGTTAAAAATTCCTTTTGTGACGGCTGCCATGGATACGGTTACCGAAGCGAAAATGGCTATTGCCATTGCCCGTGAAGGTGGTATCGGTGTGATTCACAAGAATATGTCTATTGAGGAGCAGGCAAGACAAGTTGCCATTGTAAAGCGTGCTGAAAATGGTATGATTTACGATCCTGTTACTATTAAGAGAGGTTCTACTGTTAGCGATGCTTTGGGAATTATGGCTGAATATAAAATCGGCGGTATTCCTGTGGTGGATGATGAAGGTTATCTGGTAGGTATCGTTACCAACAGAGATTTGCGTTTCGAAAGAGACATGACCAAACATATTGATCTGGTTATGACTCCCAAAGAAAGATTGGTGACTACCAATCAGTCTACAGATTTGGAGTCTGCAGCACAGATTCTTCAGAAACATAAGATCGAGAAATTGCCGATTGTCGGAATGGATGGGAAATTGATCGGTCTTGTTACTTATAAAGATATAACAAAGGCAAAAGATAAACCGATGGCTTGTAAGGATGCCAAAGGTCGTCTGCGTGTAGCTGCAGGTGTGGGCGTTACTGCCGATACGCTGGATCGCATGCAGGCATTGGTAGATGCCGGTGCGGATGCTATCGTGATCGATACAGCTCACGGACATTCTATGTTCGTTATTGAAAAACTGAAAGAAGCAAAGAAACGCTTCCCGAATATTGATATTGTAGTAGGTAATATTGCTACCGGCGAAGCTGCGAAGGCTTTGGCGGAAGCTGGTGCTGATGCAGTGAAAGTAGGTATCGGTCCGGGTTCTATCTGTACGACTCGTGTTGTTGCAGGTGTGGGTGTTCCTCAGTTATCGGCTGTATATGATGTAGCCAAAGCACTGAAAGGTACAGGTGTTCCTTTGATTGCTGATGGTGGATTACGTTACTCCGGTGATGTGGTAAAAGCATTGGCTGCCGGTGGATATTGTGTGATGATCGGATCATTGGTTGCCGGAACTGAAGAGTCTCCGGGTGATACTATTATCTTTAACGGACGTAAGTTCAAGTCATATCGTGGTATGGGCTCATTGGAAGCGATGGAAAATGGTTCGAAGGACCGTTACTTCCAGAGCGGAACTGCCGATGTGAAGAAGTTGGTACCGGAAGGTATTGCTGCACGTGTTCCTTATAAAGGTACGCTTTATGAAGTAGTTTATCAGCTGTCCGGCGGTTTGCGTGCAGGTATGGGATATTGCGGTGCTGCTAATATTGAAAAACTGCATGATGCGAAGTTTACTCGTATCACAAATGCCGGAGTGATGGAAAGTCATCCGCATGACGTGACGATTACCAGTGAATCGCCTAACTATAGCCGTCCGGAATAATTTATATAAACGGTAAACGATTAGCGGTGAACGGTGAACAGGCTGTATGGCACATGTTCGTTGTTCACCGTTTGTCGTTTTAAACAAAGAATCAATGATGAAAAGAAGTCTGCTTTTAGGATGGATAAGTCTCTTCGGAATATGGGTTTCCGCTCAGGAAGATCCCGTAGTAATGCGGATTAACGGAAAGGAAATACCTCGTTCGGAGTTTGAATATTCCTATCGCCGTCATGTGGATGGTGAGGGTGAGAAATTGTCTCCTAAAGAATATGCGGAGCTTTTCATTCAGGCTAAGTTGAAAGTGGAAGCGTCCAGAGCGGCAGGGCTCGATACTACTTCGGCTTTTCGTAAGCAACAGGAAGCTTATCGGACAAAGTTGTTGAGGTCTTATCTGCCGGGCAGCCAGGAAATGGATGGCAATGCCCGTATTCTATATCAGAAGATGAAAGGAAATGTACGTAACGGACAAGTACAGGTACAGCAGATTTTCAAATATCTGCCTCAAACCATTACTTCCAGGCATTTGCAAGAGGAGCAAGCACGTATGGATTCTATTTATCAGGTGATACAGAATCAGCCAAGTATTGATTTTACCAGTTTGGTGGACCGGTTTTCAGATGATAAACGTTGTGTGTGGATCGAAAACTTACAGACAACTTCCGAGTTTGAGGATGTCGCTTTTTCTTTGGCGAAGGGTGAAATATCGAAACCTTTCTTTACACCGGAGGGGCTTCATATTCTGCAAGTTGCTGACCGGAAAGAAGTATCTGCGTATGAGATAGTTAGTGATAGCCTTTTGAATCGTTTACGGCGTCAGCCACTGGATAAAGGAACGGAAGCAATAGTGGAGCAATTGAAAAAAGAATACCAATATGTTCCGAATACGGAGGCTTTGGAGGAATTGCTGCAGAAAGGTGAAACAGATAGAACTTTGTTTACTGTCAATGGGCAGACATATACGGGAGAGATGTTTAAGTGGTTTGCTTCATCCCATCCCCAGGCTGTAAAACGTCAGCTGAATGGTTTTATAGCCAAATCTTTGCTGGATTACGAGAATCGGCATGTGGAAAAAAAGCATCCGGAACTTCGTTATACTTTGCAGGAGTATGCTGAAAAATGTCTGGTTGCGGAGATCACGCGTCAGAAAGTAGATTTACCGGCTGTTAACGATCGGGCAGGATTGGCTACTTATTTTAAGTTTCATTCATCGGATTACCGCTGGGAACATCCTCGGTATAAAGGAGTGGTATTGCATTGTGTGGATAAAAAGACTGTCAAACAGGCTAAAAAGCTGCTGAAGAAAGTACCGGAGAAGGAATGGGAAGACATACTTCGCAAAACTTTTAATACATCCGGTGACGAGAAAATTAAAATCGAACAGGGGATTTTTGCCGACGGAGATAATAAATATATAGATAAATTGGTCTTTAAGAAGGGTGGTTTTGAGCCTGTAATGTCGTATCCTTTTACTGTTGTTGCTGGCAAAAAACAGAAGGGTCCGGATGACTACAGAGAGGTAATTGACCAGGTGAGAAAAGATTATAGAAACTATCTTAACGCATATTGGGAGCGGGAATTGGAGGAGTCAGGTAAGGTTGAAATAAACCAAGAGGTTTTAAAAACAGTTAATAATAACTGATGTAACCGATTATTCACTATCTTCGTACCTTAAATAAGTAGATTTGAATTGACGATGCGAATATTAGTCCTCTTACTAATTACCCTTCTTTGTTGTGGAGCGTGCAAAGAGCAGTACGACCACAAAGGCAAGACTGTATTAGTGGAGGTAGATGGTAACTTTTTATATAAAGAAGATTTGATGTCTGTGCTACCGGTCGGATTGTCAAAAGATGATAGTATTCTTTTCGCCGAGCATTACATTCGTAGCTGGGCGGAGGAGATTTTGTTGTATGAAAAAGCAGCGAATAATATCCCGGATAATGTGGATGTAGATAAGCTGGTGGAGAATTACCGGAAAGCTTTGATCATGCATACTTATCAGCAGGAACTGATAAACCAGAAACTGACGAGTGATATTTCGGAGCAGGAGATTGCGGATTATTATGAGAAAAACAAGGATTTGTTTAAACTGGAATCTCCGCTGATTAAGGGACTGTTTATTAAAGTTCCGTTGACAGCACCTCAGCTGAACAATGTTCGCAGATGGTATAAGACTGAGAAACAGGACGCTGTGGAGAGCCTGGAAAAATATAGTTTGCAGAATGCGGTGAAGTATGAATACTTTTACAATAAATGGGTTCCGGTAACGGATGTGCTGGATCTGATTCCATTGAAAGAGGCGGCACCGGAAGAATACATAAACAAGCATCGGCAAGTGGAGCTGAAAGATACGGCATTTTGTTATTTTCTCAATGTGAGCGATTATCGCGGAGCAGGCGAAGAAAAACCGTATGAGTTTGCACGGTCGGAAGTGAAGGATTTACTGGTCAATCAGAAACGGGTGAACTTTATGGAACAAGTGAAGAACGACCTGTATCAGCAGGCTGTGAACAAAAAGAAGATTATATACAATTATTAAATACAAAGAATGAAGAAGTTTGTGAACTTTAGATTTATTGTTACCCTTGTCCTGGCAGTATTTGCCAACGTGGTAACTTATGCACAGGACAATGTAATTGATGAGGTAGTTTGGGTAGTAGGTGACGAAGCTATTTTGAAATCAGATGTGGAAGAGGCACGCATGGATGCCCTGTATAATGGACGCAGATTTGAAGGCGATCCTTATTGTGTAATACCCGAAGAAATCGCTGTGCAGAAATTATTCCTGCATCAGGCAAAGCTGGACAGTATCGAAGTTTCCGAAGCGGAAATCATTCAGCGCGTAGATATGATGACCAATATGTATATTCAGCAGATTGGTTCTAAAGAGAAGATGGAGGAATACTTCAATAAGACTGCCACTCAAATTCGTGAAACGTTGCGCGAAAATGCCCGGGATGGATTGACGGTACAGAAAATGCAGCAGAAGCTGGTAGGAGAAATCAAGGTGACTCCGGCAGAAGTACGCCGCTATTTCAAAGATCTTCCTCAGGACAGCATCCCTTATATTCCCACTCAGGTAGAAGTGCAGATTATCACCCTGCAACCTAAAATTCCTATTGCGGAAATAGAAGACGTAAAGAGACGTTTACGTGATTATACGGATCGTGTGACAAAAGGGGAGATTGATTTCTCTACGCTGGCACGTCTGTATTCTGAAGATAAGGCTTCTGCTATCAAGGGTGGTGAACTTGATTTTATGGGACGTGGTATGCTTGACCCGGCTTATGCCAATGTAGCATTCAGTCTTCAAGACCCGAAGAAGGTTTCCAAGATTGTAGAATCGGAATTTGGTTATCATATTATTCAGCTGATCGAGAAGCGCGGTGACCGTGTGAATACCCGTCACATTCTGTTGCGCCCGAAAGTTTCTGAAAAGGAATTGACAGAGGCTTGTGCCCGTCTGGACTCTATCGGTGATGATATTCGTCAGAATAAGTTTACGTTTGATGATGCTGCTTCTGTGATTTCACAAGATAAAGATACTCGTAATAATCATGGTATTATGGTGAATACGAATGAGCGTACTGGCATCACTACTTCTAAATTCCAGATGCAGGATTTGCCGCAGGATGTTGCGAAAGTAGTGGATAAGATGAATGTGGGTGAAATATCCAAAGCCTTTACGATGATCAACGAGAAAGATGGAAAAGAAGTTTGTGCCATTGTAAAACTGAAAGCAAAGATCAACGGTCATAAAGCTACCATTGCGGAAGACTATCAGGATTTGAAGGAAATAGTGATGGATAAGCGTCGGGAAGAGATGTTGCAGAAATGGATTTTGAACAAACAGAAACATACGTATGTACGTATTGATCCGAACTGGCAAAAGTGTGACTTCAAGTATCCGGGTTGGGTAAGGAATGATTGATGTTTAAACAGCTTGACTTTATATGCTGAAACAAAACAAGAAAGATAAACAGCAAGACGGGCATAGATGGCTTCTTATAGGCTTTCTATGCCTGTTTGCCGTATGCCTTGTGGCGCAGGTGAAGCCCACCGGACAGAATAAAAAGACGGAGACCCCGGCTGCAAAACCTGAGGATGGAACGAAGCAAACTGCCAAAAGTGCAAAGAAAGAACCGGAAAATAAAAAGACGAAAGTGTATTTGCTGCATGCAAACCAAGGGCAGGCTGACAAGCTTGCCCGACCGGATGTTCAAGTGTTGATCGGAAATGTAAAGCTGCGTCATGACAGTATGTATATGTTTTGTGACAGTGCTTTGATTTACGAGAAAACCAATTCGGTAGAAGCATTCAGTAATGTACGTATGGAGCAGGGAGACACTCTGTTCATCTATGGTGATTATCTTTACTATGATGGAATGACGCAGATTGCGCAGATTCGTGAGAACGTAAAAATGATCAACCGGAACACGACACTGCTGACTGACAGTCTGAATTATGACCGTCTTTATGATCTCGGTTATTATTTTGAGGGAGGGACTTTGATGGATGAAGAGAATGTATTAACCTCAGACTGGGGAGAATACAGTCCGGCTACCAAACAATCGGTGTTCAATCATGATGTGAAATTGGTGAATCCTAAGTTTGTATTGACATCGGATACATTGAAATATAATACCTTCTCTAAGATTGCTACCATTCTCGGTCCTTCGAATATTGTGAGTGATAATAATCATATCTATTCAGAACGAGGCTTTTATAATACATTGAGTGAACAGGCAGAATTGTTGGATCGTTCTATTCTGACGAATGACGGAAAGAAGTTGATTGGTGACAGCTTGTTTTATGACCGGAAAGTGGGATATGGTGAAGCGTTCGATAATATACGAATGACAGATACCATCAATAAAAATATGCTGACGGGCAATTATTGTTTCTATAATGAATTGACCGATTCTGCTTTTGCCACCAAACGTGCCGTTGCTATTGACTATTCACAAGGTGACAGCCTCTTTATGCATGGAGATACGTTGCAGCTTGTTTCCTATAATCTGAATACGGACTCAGTATTCCGCCTGATGAAAGCTTATCATAAGGTCCGTATGTATCGTACTGATGTGCAAGGTGTTTGCGACTCACTGGTCTATAATTCAAAAGATTCTTGCCTGACCATGTATACGGACCCGATTCTTTGGAATGAAGGTCAGCAACTGCTCGGTGAGGAGATCAAGATTTATATGAATGACAGTACCATTAACTGGGCGCACATTATCAACCAGGCACTGACGGTAGAGATGAAAGATTCCATTCACTATAACCAGGTGTCCGGTAAAGAAATGAAAGCCTATTTCGAAAACGGTGATATGCGGCATATTGAAGTGATAGGTAATGTGATGACTGCTTTCTATCCGGAAGAAAAAGACAGTACAATGACCGGTTTTAATAACATGGAAGGAAGTGTACTTCATCTTTATCTGAAAGAAAAGAAGATGGAAAAGGGTATGTTTGTTGGTAAGTCCAACGGAACATTATATCCAATGGATCAGATACCTCCCGATAAGCTGAGGCTGTCTACATTTGCCTGGTTTGACTATGTCCGTCCTTTAAATAAAGAGGATATTTTCAATTGGAGAGGCAAGAAGGAAGGGGAGACACTGAAACCTACCACCGACCGGCGGCCAAAGACTGATAGGCGAAAGTTAATTAATATGGATTTTCCTGATTTGAAATAGCGTATGGGAATGTTTTTTAATTCGATGAGGAAACCTCGGGGCTTTAATCATCAATACATTTATGTGAACGAGCGGAAAGAGAAGCTCGATAAGATGGAGGAGAAAGCGAAGCGTGAATTGGGAATGCTTCCTGAGAAAGAGTTCAGTCCCGAAGATATTCGCGGTAAGTTTGTCGAAGGAACTACGCATCTGAAGCGCAGAAAGGCAAGCGGACGTAAACCTGTATCCTTTGGAATCATATTGATAATCATAGCTTTCCTTTTATATTTGTGGCATTATTTGGCGACGGGAAGCTGGTCATTTTAACTACTTAAGTAAACTATGAGCGATATTATTCATTTGTTGCCTGATTCGGTAGCTAATCAGATTGCTGCCGGTGAAGTGATACAACGTCCGGCATCTGTTATTAAAGAGCTAGTGGAAAATGCAATCGATGCAGATGCTCAAAATATACATGTACTCGTCACGGATGCTGGTAAGACCTGCATCCAGATTATAGACGATGGAAAAGGAATGTCCGAAACGGATGCACGACTTGCTTTCGAACGTCATGCGACTTCTAAAATTCGCGAGGCATCGGATTTGTTTGCTCTGCGTACGATGGGATTTCGTGGGGAAGCACTGGCTTCCATCGCAGCTGTGGCGCAGGTTGAATTGAAAACACGGCTGGAATCCGAAGAATTGGGAACCAGATTGGTGATTGCAGGTTCTAAAGTAGAAAGCCAGGAAGCTGTTTCCTGCTCAAAGGGAAGTAACTTTTCTGTGAAGAATTTATTCTTTAATGTGCCTGCCCGTCGTAAGTTCCTAAAAGCTAATTCAACAGAACTAAGTAATATTCTGGCTGAATTTGAACGCATTGCTCTGGTTCATCCTGAGGTATCCTTTTCACTTTACAGCAATGATTCCGAATTGTTCAATCTGCCTGTATCTCCTTTGCGGCAACGTATTCTTGCTATCTTTGGCAAGAAACTGAATCAACAGTTGTTGAATATCGAGGTGAATACTACGATGGTGAAAATCTCGGGCTACATAGCAAAGCCGGAAACGGCCCGTAAGAAAGGTGCACATCAATACTTCTTTGTCAACGGACGCTATATGCGCCATCCTTATTTTCATAGGGCAGTGATGGAAGCTTATGAACAGTTGATCCCTGTTGGCGAGCAAGTTTCCTATTTTATTTACTTTGAAGTAGACCCGGCTAATATTGATGTGAATATCCATCCTACAAAGACGGAAATCAAGTTTGAGAATGAACAGGCCATTTGGCAAATACTTTCGGCATCAGTAAAAGAGTCATTGGGTAAGTTCAGTGCCATTCCTTCCATTGATTTCGACACGGAAGACATGCCGGAGATTCCTGCATTTGAGCAGAATCTTCCTCCTGCACCTCCGAAAGTTAACTATAACTCAGATTTTAATCCGTTCAAAGTATCCTCCGGAGGAAGTGGCGGTGGGTCATATACTCGTCCGAAAGTGGAATGGGAAGGATTGTATGGTGGATTGACTAAGGCAAGTAAGATAAATGAACCTCAGCAAGAGCCGGAAATGGACTGGGAGAATTCTCCTTTCGAAGAAGAATCGGTGGTTGCTGAAGAGAAAACTATTTCGGCTGTATCTGCCGCTTCATCCACTTTTTCATCCGCTTCATCTACATTATATGCTAATGAGCCTGTGATTGAAAAGGGAAATCTGCATCTGCAGTTTAAAGGCCGCTTTATTCTGACTTCAGTGAAATCCGGATTGATGCTGATTGACCAGCATCGTGCGCATATCCGCGTACTTTTTGATCGCTATATGGTGCAGATAAAACAAAAGCAAGGCGTTTCACAGGGAGTGCTTTTTCCCGAAATATTGCAGTTGCCTGCTTCAGAAGCTGCTGTCTTGCAAGGAATCATGGATGATTTATCAGCAGTTGGTTTTGATTTGAGTGATTTGGGTGGCGGTAGCTATGCTATCAACGGTATTCCTTCGGGGATAGAAGGACTGAATCCGGTTGAGTTGGTACGGAATATGCTACATACAGCTATGGAAAAAGGAAATGATGTAAAGGAGGAAATCCAGCATATCTTAGCTTTAACATTGGCGCGTGCTGCAGCGATTGTATATGGTCAGGTGTTGAGTAATGAGGAAATGGTAAGTCTTGTAGACAGCCTTTTTGCCTGTCCTTCACCTAATTACACTCCAGATGGCAAAACTGTCTTGACAACAATAAAGGAAGAGGACATCGAGAAATTATTCAAATAAAACAAATAAAATCATCATTTTATAAAACCTTTTAGTTCAGTTCGTGTTATTTAAATAGTTCAACAAAGAAAAGATTATAATAACCACTTAACTATTAGGTATATGAAAAAGATTCTAATGTTGCTGGCTTTTGCCGGCGTTGCGTCTGCCGCTTCTGCGCAGCAAACCGTGACTGTAACTGAATACGAGGTTGTTCAGGTACAAGATAAATATCAGGTAATAACTAACCCATTCTGGAGTAACTGGTTCTTCTCAGTAGGAGGTGGTGCACAGGTATTATTTGGTAATAATGACCATATCGGAAAATTCAGAGACCGTATTGCCCCCACATTGAATGTATCAGTTGGTAAATGGGTAACACCCGGTTTTGGAGTGCGTATGCAATACAGTGGACTACAATCTAAAGGATTCACTACTAACGAATCTGCAAATTATGTAGTCGGTGGTCCGAGAGAAGATGGCTCTTACAAGCAGAGATGGGACTATATGAACTTGCATGGTGATTTGATGATCAACCTGAATGCGCTTTTCGGTGGATACAACCCGGATCGCGTATATGAAATTATCCCTTATATCGGTGCCGGCTGGGCTCATTCATATTCCAAACCTCATACCAATGCTGCTACTTTCAATGCAGGTATTATCAACCGTTTCCGTTTGTCAAATGCTGTTGATTTGAATCTTGAATTGAGTGCAACTGGCCTGGAAGGTAAGTTTGACGGTGAACATGGTGGTAAACCCGATTATGACGGTATTTTAGGTGCTACTCTCGGTGTAACTTATTACTTCCCGACCCGTGGATTCCAACGCCCTGTTCCACAGATTATCTCTGAACTGGAATTGAGACAGATGCGTGATCAGATGAATGCTATGGCAGCCGCTAATATGCAGTTGCAGCAACAGTTGGCTAATGCACAGCAACCTGTAGTGGAAGAAGCTGAAGAAGTTGTTGTAACAGATGCTAACATCGCACCGCGTACAGTATTCTTCAAGATTGGTTCAGACAAGTTGTCTCCACAAGAAGAAATGAACTTATCTTATCTTGCCAGCAAGATGAAAGAATTCCCGAACATGACATATACAATCAACGGATATGCAGACTCTGCAACCGGTACTCCGTCTATCAACCAGAAGTTGAGTATGGAACGTGCACAGGCTGTTAAAGACTTGTTGGTTAAGAAGTACGGTATCTCTGCAGACAGATTAACCGTTGCAGCAGGTGGTGGTGTCGATAAGTTCGGTCAACCGATTTTGAACCGTGTTGTATTGGTAGAATCAGCTCAGTAATACGCTCATCTAGCTCGGTATATATTTTGTATAGGCTGGATTAGTTTAATAAAACATAGTCTCCTTATTTTCTTGCTTCCTTATTTTATGGATAGGGCGGGAAAATAAGGAGACTTTTTTGAATACATAAAACTTCTTCTTTATCGTTCTAATATATTATATGAATCAGCCGATTTTATAAATAAACTCTTTTACAGCATCATTCTCAGACAAACATCCATTCTATGTAATAAAGTTTTGTATATTTGTAATACATAACTCAAATCTAAGACATTATGGGTGATTTTTATGGCGTATGTGCATTACTTGCTGCACTGATGTTCTTCGTCTTGATACAAAAGTTTGATAAGAAGTTTGGGAAGGTAGAGAAAGAACTGGACGAAATAAAGAAACGAATGGATGCTTTTCTCAACGCTCAGGAGAGAATAGCTTCCGATCATGTACAATCGAAGGAAAATGTATCGGCTGAAGCCGTGGAAGACACATGTATCCCGCCTCATGCGGCAAATGAAATCCCTGTTCCGAAAAAAGGACTGTTGCGGAAAGAAGAACTGCTTGAAGCTCCTCAAGGTATGATGGCAGAGAATAATGTAACTTCTGAAATACCTGTCGTCACACCGTCTGTACGGAAACAGAAGAAAGTTAACTATGAGAAGTTTATCGGTGAAAATCTGTTTGGCAAAATTGGTATTCTTGTATTCGTAATCGGTGTTGGCTTCTTTGTGAAATATGCCATTGATAAAGACTGGATTAACGAGACATTACGTACTGTACTCGGTTTCCTGACCGGCTCTGCATTGCTGGTAGTTGCCGAACGTCTGCAAAAGAAGTACCGTACATTCAGTTCCTTGCTTGCGGGTGGAGCTTTCGCTGTCTTTTATCTTACGGTAGCTATTGCCTTTCATTTTTATCATCTCTTCCCTCAGACTGTCGCCTTTATTATTCTGATAGTTATAACGCTGTTCATGTCGATTCTGTCTGTCCTGTACGACAGGCGCGAACTGGCCATCATTTCATTGGTCGGAGGATTCCTGGCACCTTTTATCGTCAGCAGTGGCGATGGTAACTACATGGTACTGTTCACTTATATAAGTATATTGAATCTTGGGATGTTCGGACTTTCTATCTATAAGAAATGGGGAGAACTTCCGGTGATAGCCTTTGTCTTTACCTACCTAGTGATGGGACTATTCCTGCTGACCGGCTATTCTACCGGAACGGCAATCATTTCCGTACATCTGTTCGCATTTGCCACCTTGTTCTATTTTATATTCCTGTTGCCGATCTTATCGATACTCCGGATAGAAGCCATAAAGAAGAACAGGGGATTATTACTGGTTATCATAACCAATAACTTCATTTATCTGTTATTGGGAATCCTGTTCCTGCGAAATATGGAACTGGCATTTAAGTCCGAAGGTTTGCTGAGCTTGTTCATTGCAATCATCAATTTAGTTTTGGTTATCTGGCTGCGAATGAGTAAGAAAGATTATAAGTTCCTTATTTATGCCATGTTGGGACTTGTACTGACATTTGTTTCCATCACCATACCTATTCAACTGGACGGAAACTATATAACCTTATTCTGGGCAGCGGAAATGGTACTGCTGTTATGGCTTTATGTCAAATCGAAGATCTGGATATATGAACGTGCTACCTTGGTATTGATGGGGCTGACACTTTTTTCATATCTGATGGATGTATCTGCCGTGATACTATCTTCCTCTTCCTCCGATACAATTTTCCTGAACAGCTCTTTTGCGACTTCCCTGTTTGTCGGTTTGGCTGCGGGCGCATTTGCTTTGATGATGGGACATTACCGTTCTCTTTTCTCTGAAGCCCGCTGCCTGAGATATGTTCCTTGGAATCCGGTCATGCTTCTTACATCTGCTGCTATACTCTATTATACATTCATGGCAGAGTTTTCCTTGCATCTGGCAGGAGCTACAAGGAGCGGGATGATGCTGGTATTCACTTCCGCTGCCATCCTTATCCTCAGCTATGCTTTCAAGAAGCGTTTCCCGATAGAGCAATGTACGATTCCTTATCTGGCAGGTCTTGGAATTAATGTTTTGATATATGCGATCAATATATGGGGAGACCAATGGGCACACATGAGTCTGTCTCCTGTTTTACTCCGATGGCTGGCGGTAGCATTTATTATAGTTAACCTATACTACGTTGCCCGTCAATACTATACTATTATAGGACTGAAAACTCACTTCACTGTCTATTTGAATGTGCTGGCACTTCTCCTCTGGCTGACGATGGCGCGTTCTTTCCTCTGGCAGGCGGGAGTCGAAGATTTCGACGCCGGTTTCTCCGTTTCATTGAGCATTGCGGGATTTGTCCAGATGGCATTGGGGATGCGTCTGCACCAGAAAGTGTTACGTATCATTAGTCTTTCAACTTTTGGAATCGTTCTGCTGAAACTGATTCTGAAGGACTTATGGGCAATGCCTACTATCGGTAAGATCATTGTGTTTATCATTTTGGGCTTGATATTGCTGGTACTTTCTTTCCTTTACCAGAAGCTGAAAGGAGTGCTCTTCAAAAATGATGAAGATGAAACGGATTGAGCCGGTCATGCAATAAAACTCTCTTTATATAAATACAAATAAGAAAGCACCCGCGTTACAGTTGTCTGTGGCGCAGGTGCTTTCTTTTTTATAAAGGATGTGTCGTACACCCTATTTCTTATTCTGTTTATTCCTGCGAAGAGGCAAAGCGTTTCACTTGTTCTTCAATCAGTTCTTTATCATCGAAGTAGTTGATCTTCATCGCTTTCTTTACATCTGCCAATGTTTCGGCAGCGGCAGCTCTGGCTACTTCGCATCCTTCCTGCAACATTTTGTAAATAGCAGGAATATCTTTGCTGAATTCTTTGCGACGGTTGCGGATCGGTTCCAATGTTTCCTGCATAATAGCGTTCAGGAAGCGTTTTACTTTTACGTCGCCCAGTCCGCCACGCTGATAGTGAGCTTTCAGTTCTTCCAGATTCGGATAATCCGGCAAGTAACGTTCGAAATGTTCCGGACGGCAGAAAGCGTCCAGATAAGTAAATACGGTATTACCCTCTATCTTACCCGGATCTTGTACGCGGAGGTGTCCCGGATCGGTGTACATACTCATGATCTTTTTCTGGATTTCTTCCGGTTCTTCGGACAGATAGATGCAGTTTCCGAGTGATTTACTCATTTTAGCCTTTCCGTCAGTCCCCGGCAGACGAAGGCAGGCGGCATTGTCCGGCAACAGGATTTCCGGTTCTACCAGCGTTTCACCATAAATATAGTTGAAGCGACGAACGATTTCGCGCGCCTGTTCCAGCATCGGTTCCTGGTCTTCACCTACCGGAACAGTAGTGGCACGGAAAGCAGTAATGTCCGCAGCCTGGCTGATAGGATAAGTGAAAAAGCCTACAGGGATGCTTGCTTCGAAGTTACGCATCTGAATTTCAGACTTCACAGTCGGATTGCGTTGCAAACGGGATACGCTTACAAGGTCCATATAATAGAAGCTAAGTTCGCACAATTCCGGTATTTGCGACTGGATGAAGATAGTGGCTTTGGTCGGATCAATGCCGCATGCCAGATAGTCGAGGGCAACTTCAATCACATTCTGACGTACCTTTTCAGGATTGTCTATATTGTCCGTCAACGCCTGTGAATCGGCAATGAAGATAAACATTTTACTATAGTCACCTGCATCTTGCAAGTCCACTCTGCGTTTCAACGAACCTACATAATGTCCGATATGGAGTCTTCCGGTAGGACGGTCACCCGTCAATATGATTTTCTCTTTTTTCATTGTTATAGCCTTATTATAATAGATTTAGCGACAAAGATAAGGATAAAAAATGAAAGATGCGTCAAAATGAAGCCTCTTCGTTATTTATGCTTACTTTTCTCGACTTTTAGTATAAAAAGAGAATATTCTTCTTCAAATTCTTTGTAATTTTAGAAATATGTCGTTACTTTGCACAAATTTTGAAATCGACAATGAATCAACAAGAAATTAGAAGTAAGTATTATCTACATTCGGATGTTTTTCACCCGGAATCAACAGGCTTCTTCTTTTTTCTCCAAAAACGATATTTTAGTTCTTTGGTAATGCGTTAATCCTTTTTTGAGGGTAACGCATTTTTTTTATGAACGAACTTAGAAATAACAACTTATTATAACAACAAAAGAAATGGAAAAGGAAATCAAGAAAGTTCTCGTTTTGGGTTCTGGAGCACTCAAAATCGGACAAGCCGGAGAATTTGACTACTCAGGCTCACAAGCACTGAAAGCTTTGAAAGAAGAAGGTATCAGCTCAGTATTGGTAAACCCGAACATCGCAACCATTCAGACTTCTGAAGGAATTGCCGATAAAGTGTATTTCCTTCCCGTAACTACTTATTTCGTAGAAGAGATTATCAAGAAAGAACGTCCGGACGGTATCCTGCTGGCTTTCGGCGGACAGACTGCATTGAACTGCGGTGCCGAACTGTACACACAAGGTGTTCTTGATAAGTATGGAGTGAAAGTACTGGGTACATCGGTAGAAGCTATCATGTACACAGAAGACCGTGACCTGTTCGTGAAGAAACTGGATGAGATTCAGATGAAGACTCCGGTGAGCCAGGCTGTAGAAAGCATGGAAGATGCTATCGCTGCTGCCCGTAAGATCGGTTATCCGGTGATGGTGCGTTCGGCTTATGCCTTGGGAGGTCTTGGTAGCGGTATCTGTGCTAACGAAGAAGAATTCCTGAAACTGGCTGAAAGTTCTTTCGCTTTCTCTAAGCAGATTCTGGTAGAAGAATCTCTGAAAGGTTGGAAAGAAATCGAGTTTGAGGTGATTCGTGATGCCAACGACCACTGCTTTACAGTGGCCAGCATGGAAAACTTCGACCCGCTGGGCATCCATACCGGTGAATCCATCGTTGTAGCTCCTACTTGTTCATTGGATGACAAAGAACTGAAGTTGTTGCAGGAACTGTCTACGAAGTGCATCCGTCACCTCGGCATCGTAGGTGAATGTAACATCCAGTATGCGTTCAACTCTGATACGGACGACTATCGTGTGATTGAAGTAAATGCCCGTCTGAGCCGTTCTTCCGCACTGGCATCCAAAGCTACCGGTTATCCGCTGGCATTCGTGGCCGCTAAGATTGCATTAGGGTACTCACTCGACCAGATCGGTGAGATGGGAACTCCGAACTCTGCTTATCTTGCTCCGCAACTTGATTACTATATCTGTAAAATCCCTCGCTGGGACTTGACGAAGTTTGCCGGTGTATCCCGTGAAATCGGTTCAAGCATGAAGTCGGTAGGTGAAATCATGTCTATCGGTCGCTCTTTCGAAGAAATCATTCAGAAAGGTCTTCGCATGATCGGTCAGGGTATGCATGGTTTTGTAGGTAACGACGATGTACACTTCGACGACCTCGATAAAGAACTTTCACGTCCGACTGACTTGCGTATCTTCTCCATCGCACAAGCTATGGAAGAAGGATACAGCATCGACCGTATCCACGAACTGACTAAGATCGATCCCTGGTTCCTCGGCAAGCTGAAGAACATTGTAGACTATAAAGCTAAATTGTCTACCTATAACAAGGTGGAAGATATCCCGGCTGACGTCATGCGTGAAGCTAAGGTTCTTGGTTTTTCTGACTTCCAGATTGCCCGCTTCGTTCTGAATCCGACCGGAAACATGGAAAAAGAAAACCTTGCAGTACGTGCTCACCGTAAAGCCTTAGGTATTCTTCCGGCTGTAAAACGCATCAATACTATCGCTTCCGAACATCCGGAACTGACTAACTACCTGTATATGACTTATGCAGTGGAAGGTTACGACGTAAACTATTATAAGAATGAAAAATCAGTAGTAGTACTGGGATCGGGCGCTTACCGCATCGGTAGCTCGGTTGAATTTGACTGGTGCTCGGTGAATGCGGTTCAGACTGCCCGCAAGCTGGGGTACAAGTCTATCATGATCAACTACAACCCTGAAACTGTTTCTACTGACTACGATATGTGCGACCGTCTGTACTTCGACGAACTTTCTTTCGAACGTGTGCTTGACGTGATCGACCTTGAACAACCGCGTGGTGTGATCGTATCCGTAGGCGGACAGATTCCGAACAATCTGGCTATGAAGCTGTATCGCCAGTCGGTACCTGTATTGGGTACTTCGCCGGTTTCTATCGACCGTGCCGAAAACCGTAACAAGTTCTCTGCAATGCTCGATCAGCTCGGTATCGACCAACCGGCATGGATGGAACTTACCAGCCTCGAAGAAGTGAAAGGATTCGTAGAAAAAGTAGGTTATCCGGTATTGGTTCGTCCTTCATACGTACTCTCGGGTGCTGCAATGAACGTTTGCTACGATGACGAAGAACTGGAAAACTTCTTGAAGATGGCTGCTGAAGTATCTAAGGAGTATCCGGTAGTTGTTTCTCAGTTCCTTGAAAATACAAAGGAGATAGAGTTTGACGCTGTAGCTCAGAACGGTGAAGTGGTTGAATACGCTATTTCCGAACACGTAGAGTTTGCCGGTGTACACTCCGGTGACGCTACTCTGGTATTCCCGGCACAGAAGATTTATTTTGCAACTGCCCGCCGCATCAAGAAGATCAGCCGTCAGATTGCTAAAGAACTGAATATCTCCGGTCCGTTCAACATCCAGTTCCTTGCCCGCAACAACGAAGTGAAGGTAATTGAATGTAACCTGCGTGCTTCTCGTAGCTTCCCGTTTGTATCTAAGGTGCTGAAACGCAACTTCATCGAAACGGCTACCCGCATCATGCTGGATGCTCCGTATAGCCAACCGGACAAAACTGCGTTCGACATCGACTGGATTGGCGTAAAAGCCTCTCAGTTCTCTTTCTCCCGTCTTCACAAGGCTGACCCTGTTTTGGGTGTGGACATGTCTTCTACCGGTGAAGTAGGTTGTATCGGTGATGATTTCTCTGAAGCATTGCTGAATGCGATGATCGCTACAGGCTTCAAGATTCCGGAAAAGGCAGTGATGTTCTCTTCGGGTGCAATGAAGTCTAAGGTTGACTTGCTGGATGCAAGCCGCATGTTGTTTGCCAAAGGATATCAGATTTACGCTACTGCCGGAACCGCTGCATTCCTGAATGCTCATGGTGTAGAAACGACTCCGGTTTACTGGCCGGATGAAAAACCGGGAGCAGAAAACAATGTGATGAAGATGATCGCTGATCATAAGTTCGATTTGATCGTTAACATTCCGAAGAACCACAGCAAGCGTGAGTTGACGAATGGTTACCGTATCCGTCGTGGCGCTATCGATCATAATATTCCGTTGATTACGAATGCTCGTCTGGCAAGTGCTTTCATTGAAGCATTCTGTGAACTGAAACTGAGCGATATTCAGATTAAGAGCTGGCAGGAATATAAATAAACTGCTTTATATATAATAAGGAGACTCTCTCTTTGGCATGCCAAGGAGGGAGTCTCTTTTTTTATGTATGGCTTGATTTATTTTCTCTCTTTATTTCTCTCTCTCTGTGAATCAACATACGTTTTGCTCTCATGCTCTCACTTTCTGCCTGTATCGCTTTATCCATCGTAGTTACAGCTATGGTAGCAAGTGTGGTAGCAGTGTGGTAGCAAGCGTTTGCTCTCACTTTTTATCTATTTGCAATCCGTGTTTTCTTTCTGTTATGGTCTTATATTCAGTGTGTTAACATCTGATCTGTCAACTGTTAATGATTGTCGTTTCATCTATTAATAATTGAGAATTCAGGTATTAATGGCTGATACCTCCTCTGTTATTGCCTGATATATGCTTTGTTCTGACTTATCGCCAGGTGTTTCAAACGGTTTCCATCGCTTGAAACCACAGTTTCCATTACTTGAAACTAGAGTTCCCATTACTTGAAACTTTAGTTTCATACGCTCGAAACTTTTGGTTTCAAGCCTTTGGAACTACAGTTTCACACCGATGAAACTAGAGTTCCAAGCTGTGGAAACTGCGGTTCCAAATGGAGAGAATGTTAAACTCTCAGGTAGAGGGTTCTAAGACTATTAATTGCTCTCTTACATCCTAAGTGAAATAACTGATAGTGAATGGTACCTGTATTTTATGGCTTACTCACGCAATAATTGTAGACTTTCAGATTCTGTACCTTACTGTTGAAGTTTCCAGCCTTTTCCAGCGGGAAGACTAGTGTACGTACATAACTCATCGAATCTTTCCCTGCGTTAAAGTAGAGTTTCTGCGTATTCATTTCTTCAACCACCTTTCCGTTGACCCTCAGCGTAGTGCTTCGGTTGTTTCCTTCTATCTGAATAGTTGCTTTTTCTCCCGGATTCACTTTGTAGGGGAAGGTATTCAGGTAACCGTCGCGGGCAAATCCCATCATTCCCCGGATGGGGTCGGACAGGTAGAATACAGCATTAGGAGAACGGAATAATTCGGTTCCTTCGTTCTCTTCTGCTCCGGTGATGTCGAAGCTCACAGTGTAGTTATAACCGATTTCCGGATAATCGGAAGTGCTGCCGGGGGCAACCGTGGAACGTTCGTATACTAATCCCGGCTTTGTGCCGATTCTCGCCAGCTGATTGACTCCGGGTGCTTCGCTGAGGAGCGCTCGTTTCTCATTAAATGTTTCATAAGGAATACCCGTTTGGGCACCTGTCCACATTTTTACGGACAGAGTCTGCAAAGGTGAGAATATACGGTGATGGATGTCTTTTACTGAAATTCCGTTGCCGGCATGGTCGTTCCAGATAGCAAACATACCGCCGAGAATGGAAGGGTGCTTTTCTTCAAATACCGATTTTCCGATATGGGCTGGAGTCCATTCCTTATATAAGTATGGCTCGTTGAGGTAGTCCTGATAATACCCGGCTACCGGAACGATATAGACCATTCCGTCCGGAATACAGATTAACTTGTATCCGTCTTTTATCATGGTTGCCGGGTCGGCATACCCGTTGTACCAGGCATTCATGATGACGTTTTCTGATTTGACAGGGGTATCACCTTTGGCATGGCTGAGAGCGCCCCATACCACTGCTTGCTTGCCAAAACCTTCGACAAAACGAATGTAATGATCGGTGAAAGCCCGGAATTTTTCTATCACGTCTTTCTTTGCATTCGAGTATTCGTCTGTACCGATATGTACCCGTTTGCCAACAAACACCGGATTGTCGCCTTCCAGATATTCTTTGAACAGAGCATCTACAAATTCATACGTTTCCGGCTTGAATAAGTCGAGATGATCCATTCCATACTCTTTGCTGCCGATTTCCGGTTTGTAATGGGTAAGTGCCAGTGAATGGGCAGGAACATCAATCTCCGGAATGATTTCCACGAAGTTGGATGCTGCCTGTTTCTGGAAGTCGATGAACTCTTTCTTGGAATAAGAGCCGTCACGGGCAGCCAATCCCGGATAAGTATCCGACTCCAGACGGAAAGCAGCATACGTCTTATCCCAGTTGTGCTCGAAATATTGCTTGAATCCGTTATCGTTCAGATGAACTTGCAGCGTATTCATTTTGTAGTAAGCCATGATTTTTACCAGGTCTTGCAGATAAGACATCGGTATAAACTTACGACCGCAGTCTATCATGAAGCCGCGAAGCGGATAGTCGGGATAATCTCGGATTACTCCTTGCGGGAGTGAACGTTCCTGATTCTGCTCCGCCAGTTGCAGGAGGGTACGTGTGCTCCAGTAAAGGCCGGTTGTGGTAGGAGCGGAGGCAGCTACGCGGTCGGTTATCTTAATGGCATAACCTTCTTCGCCTAATTTCTTGTCTGTCGATAATGCTAAGACAAAATCACCGGAGGCGGCCTTGCCTTGTACTACGCTTAATGTCTGCCCGAACATCTGCCGATAATCGTCGGCAAACATCTTGGCTATTCGCAGTAATTCGGGATTTTGGGAGGTACAGACAATCCGGGCATCTTTTCCCGGAATAAAGTTGCCGTCTTTTCCCGTCCATTGTTTGAGTTCGGGAATAACGAACGGTTTCGGGTTGACAGCGGCACGGGATAAACTACCCGTCAGACAAAAGATGACCAATAAGGCCAAAGCTTTCAGCGATACAAACTTGTTTCTCATAAGGGGGATTTTTGTGTTTTTGTTAATTAATAAATGATTATAGTTAATTATTGGGTGAAAGTAGGCATAATTTGGATATCTGTCAACAAGTAAAGCTATTTATTTTTTATTTTTGTGATTTCCAAAATGATAAAAACCGATTAAGAATGTTAGTACTTCTATCTTGCGCCAAGACGATGAGTGCGGTGTCGAAGGTGAAAGTTCCTTTGACTACGAGCCCCCGCTTTCAGAAGGAAGCGGCGGAAATAGCGTTGCAGATGTCTCAGTTTTCTGTTGACGAATTGGAACGTTTACTGCGTGTCAACGCTAAGATTGCTGTGGAGAATTATAAGCGTTACCAAGCTTTTCATGCGGAGGCTACTCCGGAATTACCGGCTTTGCTGGCTTATACCGGAATCGTATTCAAGCGCCTCAATCCGAAAGATTTCTCTGTGGAGGACTTTGAATATGCGCAGGAACACTTGCGGCTGACTTCGTTCTGTTATGGGCTGTTGCGCCCTTTGGATGTAATTCGTCCTTATCGTCTGGAGGGAGATGTCGTGTTGCCGGAATTAGGGAATCAGACAATGTTTTCCTACTGGCAGTCGCGTTTGACGGATGTGTTTATACAGAATATCCGGCAGGCAGGAGGAATCTTGTGTAACCTTGCCAGCGATGAGATGAAAAGTCTGTTTGACTGGAAACGGGTGGAGAAGGAGGTGCGTGTGGTAACTCCCGAATTTCATGTCTGGAAGAATGGAAAACTGGCTACGATTGTGGTCTATACCAAAATGTCTCGTGGCGAAATGACACGTTTTATCTTGAAGAATAAGGTCGGGAATCCGGATGACCTGAAGGGATTCTCGTGGGAAGGGTTCGAATTTGACGAATCCCTTTCGGATGAAAGAAAATTTGTATTTACGAATGGTAAGGGGGAATAAGGAATATGACAGAAGTCGAGAAGATGCGTAGCAGCCAGTTGGCTGATATGTCTGCACCGGAGTTGCAGGAACGTTTTGAACATGCAAAGAAGTTGCTGGCTGTCATGCGTGGATTGAGCACGTATGATGACGGTTACAGGGAATTGTTGGAAGAGTTGGTGCCGGGTATTCCTGAAACTTCGGTGATCTGCCCTCCTTTCCATTGCGACCACGGAGACGGGATCAGGTTGGGCGAACATGTATTTGTCAATGCCAATTGTACTTTTTTGGATGGAGGATATATTACAATCGGTGCTCATACGCTGGTAGGGCCTTGCGTGCAGATTTATACGCCGCATCATCCGATGAATTATCTGGAACGTCGCGGTTCGAAAGAATATGCCTATCCGGTTACGGTTGGTGAAGATTGCTGGATTGGTGGCGGAGCAATCATCTGTCCCGGTGTGACGATTGGCAACCGATGTGTGATAGGAGCGGGAAGTGTCGTAACGAAAGATATTCCCGACGACAGTGTCGCAGTCGGGAATCCGGCCCGTGTGGTCCGTAAACAGGTTTAACCGGGAAATTTATTTCCCGGATTTGAGTGTTCCCGCATTGTTGTCTTCGTTATGAAGGCGTCTTTCGGCGGACTCGTATTTGCGTCCGAAACTGAAATTCCACGAAAGTGTGAGAGCGAATACTCTGGAGCTTTCTTTAATGTACATCCAGTTTTTGGAAGGAGCTAACGGGCTGAAGTTCTCACTCCCTATTCTGTAGTTACTGCCGAAAGGGTTGAGAGACATGACTCCTACATTCAGCTGCTTGTAGCGGTAGCTGACGCTTAAAAGATGGTAGTTCTCTCCGTAACTCAGAGTCTCTCCGTAAAAATCATTTCGGTGGTTCCGTATCTCGAAATACGCGCTCCATTTTTTATAGGTTGCCGTTGCGCTGGCACAATAGTACCAGTTGGTATAAGTGTGATGATAGTTGTGTCCGCGGCTGTCGAAATAGTTGATACCTGTCGATATGGACAAACTTAAGATATCTTTTATAGGGCCTACCTTGATTTCTACTTCCGGATTGAGCTTTTGCCAGCTCCGCTGGTTGGCGATGGTGCGCACAAAAAGTTCGCCTTCTCTGAATGTTTCTTCCATATTGGGCTTGTGCTGATACTGATACAGGAGATAAAGGCTGCTGCTGAATAGTCCTTTACGGAAGTCTACGTTCAGCGTATTGTTGTAGACCGTTGATATTTTCAGGGTCGGATTTCCCCGGCGTATTTGTAAGGAGTCAATCAGTTGCTCTACGTTGCTCAGGTCGGAGAGGGCGGGGGTGTTCCTGGAAATTTGTCCCTGGTAGCGGATAAAAGCTTGGTCCGAGAAATTGTAGGTAAGCCGTATGCGGGGTAAGACTGAATATTTCTGATATCCTTCACCTTCTTGGTTGAACCATGAGCGGCTGCCTTGTACCCCGACGGAATAATTAAACCTTTTTATTTTGCTGCTGTATTCTATATAAGTGGAAGTGTATGCTTCCTGCATCTGCGTTTCCGCCGAAGAAGTGCCGGCGTACTTGTTCTCCGTCAGTGATTGCTGGTGGCGGATACCTGCACTGAGCTTGCTGTTGGTGAATTTCTTTTCGTAGATGCCTTCGCCGATAAATGAGTATTTCTTTCCGCGGATAGCCGAATAAATATCGGTAGCAAGGATGGAATGCTTCTTCTCTTCGTAGGTGCGGTCGTCATAAGTATGTATATAAGTGCCTACCGTGTTCAGGATGATGGCCTGGTTGTTTTTGAGGTTACGTTGCAGATAGATATCGATGGAGGGAGATTTGCTGTCTGAGGCCGTGTGGTCTTTCATGGCTACACTATTATCCGGATTGTCGATGGGGTATAATGTGCTTTGGGTGTTCAGTTTGTTATAACGGAAACTTCCCCGAAGGGCTACACTGACGAACCACTTTTCGGCTTCCTGGTAGCTGTAATTCATTGTCAGATAATCCCAGCGCATTTTCATTTTGTCAGGGACACCGTCTTCCAGTCTTGTAAAAGAAGGTTTGTCCGAGAAATGAAACGTTTCGGAATTTTCCCGCCAGTAGTTCTTGAATGAGCGATAACCTTCATGGTAATTGATTCCCCATTCGGAATTTTTATGGTTGATTTTGGCTGTTGCATTGTTGTTTCCCAAAAGTGTGTTGACTGATGTACTTGTGTCAAATCCTACGTAGCCACCTGTCTGATGACGGCGGACGATATAGTCTATGACAGCCGCTGCGTTATCTCCATACCGTAAACCCGGTTCGTCATGGTATTCGATGCGGATCACGTCTTCCGGCTGCAAAGCCAGTATCTCCTGTATCTCCACTTTCGCTCCGTTGATACGTAGCTGTACGTCTCCCTGATTGGAAGAAGTAATCGTTTGCCGGATGGGGTCGACTTGTATGCGGCTGAGTTGTAAACGTTGTAACAGGCTAAGCCCGTTCGTTGAAGTTTTTAGCTGACGGGCACTGGGAAGAATGATCTTCCGGTCGGGCTGGTTGATAACAGGATTGGCGGTAATGGTCACTTCTTCCAGTGCGATGGCTGCCGAATCAATGGAGATCGACCCCAAGTCGAGTGTGGTTGTAAAATCATTCAGGTTGATTTGTTGTGTTTGATAGCCTAGCCCGGATATCCGTAATTGATAATTTCCTTTTTGTAAGTTGTTCATGTTGAATCGTCCCCGTTGGTCGGTAATGCCTCCGGAGATGAAAATAGAATCTTTTGTCTGTAAAATGACATTGGCAAATTCTACCGGCTCTTTGCCGGATACGATTCTTCCTCTTAACTGTAAGTCTTGTGCAATAAGCAACATACACAGACATAGAAATGCTGTGGTTGTAGTGATTCGTTTCATATCTTATTATTAATGGCAGAGAAAGAGTCGCGACTGTCTTTATCTTGTTGTGTTTATTAGACGGACCTAGAGAAGTGAAAGTTGCATGAAAAAAAACTTTTTTCATTATTTGCTGATAATCAGATAATTTCTGATTGTGATAAAAACTTTCTTGAAAAATAATACATGAAATGTTTGGAGGTTTCGAAAAAAGCCGTACCTTTGCATCGCTTTTGAAACGGAAGTGTACGGGCGCTTAGCTCAGCTGGTTCAGAGCATCTGGTTTACACCCAGAGGGTCGGGGGTTCGAATCCCTCAGCGCCCACAGAAATGGAAGTCTTGCGAAGAGGTTCGTGAGGCTTTTTTTATTTCTTACCGCTTTTATACAAACTTTCTTTGTCCTTTTGGCTTATAACTCAGGAAAAAGAGTTAATTTTGCAGTCTGATAATTATCTAAGAAAACGTATGGAACTTGATGTATTAACGGCCATATCTCCGATTGATGGTCGATATAGAGGCAAAACTAAAGCTTTGGCGGCTTATTTCTCTGAATTTGCACTGATTAAATACCGTGTACAGGTAGAGGTGGAATACTTTATCACCTTGTGTGAACTTCCTTTGCCGCAGTTGAAAGGAATCGATAACAGCGTGTTTGAAACTTTACGGAATATCTACCGTAATTTTTCGGAAGCAGATGCGCAACGTATTAAAGATATCGAGAGTGTAACCAACCATGATGTAAAAGCTGTAGAATATTTCCTGAAAGAAGAATTTGACAAGCTGGGTGGAATGGATGACTATAAAGAATTCATTCACTTCGGACTGACTTCGCAGGATATTAACAATACGTCTGTGCCTCTTTCTATCAAAGAAGCGTTGGATAAAGTTTATTATCCGTTGATTGAGGAACTGATTGCACAGTTGAAAACTTATGCAACGGAGTGGGCTGACATCCCGATGCTTGCTAAAACTCATGGACAGCCGGCTTCTCCGACTCGCCTGGGTAAAGAGGTGATGGTATTCGTTTACCGTCTGGAACGCCAGCTGGCTATGCTGAAGGCATGTCCGATCACTGCTAAATTTGGTGGGGCTACCGGTAATTACAATGCTCATCATGTTGCATATCCTCAATATGACTGGAAACAATTCGGCAATCGTTTTGTTGCAGAGAAACTGGGACTGGAACGCGAAGAATATACCACTCAGATTTCGAACTACGATAACTTATCTGCTATCTTTGACGCGATGAAACGTATCAATACCGTGATGGTAGATATGAACCGTGACTTCTGGCAGTATATTTCTATGGAATACTTCAAACAGAAAATCAAGGCCGGAGAAGTCGGATCAAGCGCAATGCCGCACAAGGTAAATCCGATTGACTTTGAAAATGCGGAAGGTAATCTGGGTATCGCGACATCTATTCTGGAACACTTGGCTGTGAAACTTCCTGTTTCCCGCTTGCAGCGTGACCTGACAGATTCTACAGTACTCCGTAATGTCGGTGTGCCTTTCGGACATATCGTGATTGCCATTCAGAGTTCACTGAAAGGACTTCGCAAGTTGCTGCTGAACGAACCGGCTATTTACCGTGACCTGGATAATTGCTGGAGCGTAGTGGCTGAGGCTATCCAGACTATTTTACGCCGCGAGGCTTACCCGCATCCGTATGAAGCTTTGAAAGCTTTGACCCGGACAAACCAGGCTATTACAGAAAGTTCTATTAAAGAGTTTATCGAAGGCTTGAATGTAAGCGAAGATATTAAAAAAGAGTTAAGAGCAATTACTCCGCATACTTATACGGGACTTTAATTGTTTACTTATACAATAAACGTGTTTTTTAAATAGGCCGTGAGGCCAAAGTCTAATTTTATTCGAATAAAAAAATGAGCACAGAAAACGAAGAATGGCGCGAAAATTCTTTCAATGAGGAGAATACAGGTGCCGGCCGTGATGGTAACAAGTCTTACAACAGAGAAGGTGGAGAACGTCCGTATCGTCCTTCTTACAACCGTGAAGGTGGGGATCGTCCGTATCGCCCGCGATTTAATACCAACAATGAAGGTGGAGAACGCCCGCAGCGTTCTTATGGTGACCGCTCTTATGGCGATCGTCCGCAACGTCCTTCTTATAATCGTGAAGGTGGAGACCGTCCGTATCGCCCTCGCTTCAATAGCAATAATGAAGGAGGCGAACGTCCGCAACGTCCTTACAACCGCGAAGGTGGAGAGCGTTCTTATGATCGTCCTCAACGTCCTTCTTACAACCGTGAAGGTGGTGACCGTCCGTACCGTCCGAGATTTAACCCGAATGGCGAAGGAGGCGATCGTCCGCAGCGTCCTTACAATCGTGAAGGCGGCGAACAACGTTCTTATGGCGATCGTCCGTACCGTCCCCGTTTCAACAGTGGTGAAGGTGGTGACCGTCCTCAGCGTCCTTACAACCGCGATGGTGGTGATCGTCCGTATCGTCCTCGCTTCAATAGTGGCGAAGGTGGCGGTTATCGTAATAACAATGCTGGCGGCTATCGTCCGAGATTTAACAATGACCGTTCGCAGGGGGGCTATCGTCCGCGTCCGCGTACCAGTGACTATGATCCGAATGCTAAATATAGCATCAAGAAACAGATTGAGTACAAGGAACAGTTTGTTGACCCGAATGAACCGATTCGTCTGAATAAGTTCCTGGCTAATGCCGGTGTTTGCTCACGTCGCGAGGCTGATGAGTTTATCACAGCAGGTGTGGTTTCTGTAAACGGTGAAGTCGTAACTGAATTGGGTACAAAGATCAAGCGTTCGGATGTTGTGAAGTTCCATGATGAACCGGTTAGCATTGAACGCAAGGTATACGTACTGTTGAATAAGCCGAAAGATACGGTTACTACATCGGATGATCCGCAGGAACGCCGTACGGTAATGGACCTGGTAAAAGGCGCTTGCAACGAGCGTATTTATCCGGTAGGACGTCTTGACCGCAACACGACTGGTGTACTTCTGCTGACCAATGACGGTGACTTGGCTTCAAAGCTGACACACCCGAAATTCTTGAAGAAGAAAATTTATCATGTTCATCTGGATAAGAACCTGACAAAAGCGGATATGGATCAGATTGCAGCTGGTGTACAGTTGGAAGATGGTGAAATCCATGCAGATGCTATCAGCTACACAGATGATTTCAAGAAAGACCAGGTAGGTATCGAAATTCACTCCGGCAAGAACCGTATCGTTCGCCGTATTTTCGAATCACTGGGATATAAAGTAGTAAAACTCGACCGTGTATTCTTTGCCGGATTGACCAAGAAAGGTCTGCGCCGCGGAGACTGGCGTTATCTGTCGGAAGCAGAAGTAAACTACCTCCGCATGGGTTCGTTTGAGTAATATATAATATTGTATTAAAAAAGTTTTATGGAAAAGATTGGTAGAACAAAAATTGTTGATCTGTTGAAGCGCGAAGACTTTGGCGCTATGGTCAATGTGAAAGGATGGGTTCGCACCCGTAGAGGTAGCAAACAAGTTAACTTTATCGCACTGAATGACGGTTCTACAATAAATAATGTGCAGATCGTAGTGGATCTGGCTAATTTCGATGAAGAGATGCTGAAACTGATTACTACCGGAGCTTGTATAAGCGTGAACGGGGTAATGGTGGAATCGGTAGGTTCCGGTCAGAAAGCGGAAGTGCAGGCTAAAGAAATCGAAGTGCTGGGTACTTGCGACAATACATATCCATTGCAGAAAAAAGGTCACTCCATGGAATTCTTGCGCGAGATCGCTCACTTGCGTCCGCGTACCAATACCTTTGGTGCAGTGTTCCGCATTCGTCACAACATGGCGATTGCTATTCACAAGTTTTTCCATGAAAAGGGATTTTTCTATTTCCATACACCGATTATCACAGGGTCTGACTGTGAAGGTGCCGGACAGATGTTCCAGGTAACTACCATGAGTCTGTATGACTTGAAGAAAGACGAAAGAGGTTCTATCTCTTATGATGACGACTTCTTCGGCAAGCAGACAAGTCTGACTGTATCCGGCCAACTGGAAGGTGAATTGGCTGCTACGGCGATGGGTGCTATCTATACATTCGGTCCTACATTCCGTGCTGAAAACTCCAATACTCCCCGCCACTTGGCAGAGTTCTGGATGATTGAGCCGGAAGTGGCTTTCAACG
>OJQM01000260.1_pt1 | contig 34042 bp, 22 predicted proteins | sample 1598751 | NCBI WGS metagenome assembly OJQM01 (sample SAMN03922455, study PRJEB24848) | human gut metagenome | isolation source: stool sample | host: Homo sapiens | place: Germany | collected 2009-11 | reverse complement strand
ATAAAAGGAGACCTATATCGTGGTTCGTTGCTCAATTTCTGGTGCGTCCGTCCTGATTAAACTTGGCTTGTTCAATATCCTTCGCGTACCATAGGATATTATCCCCTTCTCTTGAAAGGAATTTACTGGCAAACCCTGTTGTTGTGGCGTAGACAATCTGAGAAATGAAATTGTCTTCACCAAACACTTCGTCCATAAGAATTCTAATCCGAGCGCAGTTCTCGTCACTAATTTGAATAAAAATTGTGCCAGAATCTTTCAATAGATCTTTGGCAATAATTAGACGATCCCTTAAATAGCTCAAATAAGAATGGATTCCATGTCTCCATGTATCGCGGAAAGCCTTAACCATCTCCGGTTCTCGGGTCATGCTTTCAGCTTTGCCATCTCTAACATCCCGAGTTGTCGTTGACCACTGGAAATTTGAATTAAATTTAATTCCGTAAGGTGGGTCAATATAAATGGCCTGTATTTTTCCTCTTAATCCCTCTCTATTAGCGAGACTCGCCATAACCTGCAAAGAGTCGCCGAGGATCATGCGATTAGTCCAGTTCTGATCGTGCTTGTAAAAATCCATTCGATCAACTTCCGGAGGCATGCCAAACGTATCCTCGAAGAGCGAGGGAGTGTCAGTAACCTCCATGCTTGTTTTTCGGAGGTTTTCGATGATTGCTTTGGGGTGGATTTTTTCCTGAATATAAAGGGGTTTGGCTCCGATGCTCAGGACATCGCCGCCTTCATACTTACCCTTCCAGATCAGCTGCGGATCAAGATCAGGATTTCTTCTCTGGTATTCCACCGAAACGGGCTGTTGCGTTTCATCAGAAACAAAGCTCTGCAATTGTTCGGTCGGGATGTTCTTTCGCTTCGATTCGGAGTGCGAATAGGATTCAACTTGTTTCTGCATGATTACTTAGCCGCAAAAGTATTAATCTGGTCCAAAAGATTCTGAGAGATTGCATTCTCAAAATCTTCCTGCATAGTCGCTTCGCTTCGTAACTCTATAAACGCCCAGCGACCGTATTCTTTGAGAGCATTAACGCCGGGAATCCAATAGGTTTTCATCGTATCGGATTTATCCTTCACGTCTTCCCCTCTGAACCCCTTGACCTCGACGACAAGATTGAGAAGGTCATCTTCACCGTGTCCGTCATTAACTCGAACAATGAAGTCCGGGATATAGGTGCGAACTTCGCCCTTGAATCGATACGGTATCGTGAAACCCAGTCCTTGATTCTTGACATAAGCCGTGACCAGCGGATGCTGCTCAAGCACCTTGCAAAGGGAGCCTTCCCAGTCACTGTCTAGGATTGCCCAGTTAACATGGCACTTTTCCGAAGTCTCAAAGCGCAATTTCTTTGAAGTTGTGAAGTTCACAGAGCGCGTAGATCCGACAGGATTGTAGGGATCAACGATGGCCTTGAGAGGAGATTCGGACTGCTCGACAGAACGGTAGATAGCCCGCTTGATTCGATCGCAGACTTGTTCGGCAATAACACGGTAAAGCACCTGAGCTTTGTAAGTGCCCAACTGGCAATACAAATGCTTGGCAAGCCATTCCTTGACGATCGCATTGAGCTGACCAAATAGATGAAGCGGGGGAGCTTCGCCGGCTTCGGTGATATGCGTCAGAAGGAAGCTCGTCAGATGCATGGCAATCGTATTGTCGCGCATGTTTTCCAGAAGCTCTTTCGGAGATAGCTCTTCTTCCAGACCGACGATACCAGACATCTTGGTGATATTCGGACCGACTTCTTCCATCTTCAGCGTGTAGCTGGAGTCCTCAGTAAACGACGCAGAGATAATGTCTCTCTTCAGTTCCTTGCGATATCCGGTGACACGCGGGAAGGTAATTTCAGAAACATCTCTCTCGGGCTTGATAGCGTGGACAGAAATGACATCAACCGGAGGCCTCGGGGGCACAACAACAGGCTTTGCAGTGAAATCAAACGGAATGCCGAGCACGTCGGCGTATTCGACAGCAAACTTTCCTTCTTCATTTACGTTGTAGGACTGGCGCCTCAATGCTCGTCCAATAACCTGTTCGCAAAGAAGCTGGGTTCCAAATGCACGCAGTCCCATAACATGGGTGACGGTATTGGCGTCCCAACCTTCAGCCAGCATTGATACCGACACTACACAGCGCACGGATTCACCAAGGCGATCCTTCTTGCCGACTGTATTCATCACCTCACGCAGGATAGAGGCATCGTCCAGTTCCTTCCCCTTGCGAAGCTGATTAGCCAGAGCACCGCCTCTCTGCAAGGTCTCGCGTTTGAAGATCTCTATTTCATGAGAGGCGACTTTCTTGAAGTTATCGTCTAGTGCTGCTCCACTTTCCAACTGTGCAGAGTCAATCAAGATCGTTCTAGGACGCGACAAAGGATCACCGTTGTCATCAAAGTTACTAAACAGCGGGAACTTACCGTGACCATACTTTCCGTCTCCGCCGCAGATGTAGTCATAGACGAGTTTCGAGGTCTGAGTGTTGTTGCAGACCACGATAAAGCACGGCGGCACTTTGATGCCTGCCTCCAACCACTGATCGAAGACCTTCCTGTAATGAGAATAGAGGGCATCCAGCGCAGAGCACAGCAACGCAGGCAGTTTTCTGGGATCGAGAACTTGAGCGCCTCTAGCCTTCTTCGGCATATCTTTGCGGATATGCTCCCAAAGATTGCGATAGGATATCGCCTCTTCGTTAGCTTTCGGACTGCTATCATCGACCGGGACCCGCGGCAACTTGACGATGCCGCATTCAATGGCATCCATCAAGGAAAAGTCGCTCATAGTCCAGGGGAACATCGATCCCTGAGCGTAGCCGGAACCGGCAATAAAGAAGGGGGTCGCTGACAAGTCAAATACCCGGAGCATAGTGCCGTTCTTGGACTGCCAATGCTCTCTTATTGCCTGTAGACCCGTCATCCAAACACGCGCAGCTTCCAGATTTTCGGCCGCATCCTTTTTGGCATCTGTCTTGTCTGAACCGGTCAGTCCCTTGAGATAGTCTTCCGAAGGTTCAGTCTTCTTTTCGCGGTAACAATGATGGGCTTCGTCATTGATGACCATGATTCTTTCGAGTCCCATCAAACTCGGAATCACACGCTGGAGCATTTCCCCATTCGACTCAGTCGTGCACAGTTCTTCGCCGTTTCTTCCTTCTAGCGCGGCCCTCGTGCCTGCCGAAAGCTGAATCTTCTCTCGCAGCATGAATGCGTGGTAGTTGGTAATGACCACTCGAGCTTCCTGAAGCTGCGGCAAAAGATCAATCGGGACGAGTTCACGATTCGCGTAATACGAGTCCGGATCGTTGGGCTGAAGAACACGAAGACGGTCACGGATCGTGATGCCCGGAGCTACGATGAGAAAGCCCTTTGTGAACTTCTGACGCTTCGGAGATTTGACGGCGTTAATGGTCTGCCAGGCAATAAGCATAGCCATCACGGTAGTTTTTCCTGCACCAGTAGCCAGCTTAAGCGCAAGACGAGGAACTCCATCATTGAATTCCTCGTTGATGCGTGCAAGATGCTCGATGAATTTTTTCCCTTCCGGAATTTGAGGGGCAACCTCGGTCAGCCAAATGGCGACTTCAACTGCCTCAACCTGACAGAAGAAGGGGCGAATTCCTTCGAACTTATGGTTGCGCCAGTAATCAAGAAGCCGCGCAGTTTCGGGAGTTACGCGCCACTGAGTCTTCGGCTTGAGCCGCCATTCTGCAACGTAGTGCCGGATCTCATTGATCAGATCCTTCGTGTACTGCTGATCATCCGATCCGAGCTTGTCCGTATCATCGAAATCCAATGAGCCTTGCTCAACGACGGTTTCCTTAATCTTGGAACGTACTTTGGGAATAGGGGTCACGAAGTCTGCCGGCCTGCGCATCAAAAGGATTTTTTGCGTCGGCTGACCATCAATAAGTTCCCAATGCTTCGTAGGCAATTCGTACGGGGAATTGAGGATGGGATTATTGAAGAAAGCGTTCTCATCAGATACTACCCTGAGTTGGTCGGCAGAGGATGTGTTCATATCAATATCCATAAGGATGAGGATGGAGAATCCGAAAGGTAACGGTTACGAATATTTCCGCTAATTCTCGCGCAGTCGATGTATATATTGTTGAACCTGTTCGTATTCCTCGTCTGTTAGGTAAAAGGTACGGCCTGTTCGACCACGTTGTTTTTGCTCTTCACGCCAGGCTTTCATTCTTTCCTTGACAGGAGGGGAATACCTCAGTATGAAACCTGGTTCCTGAACACCTTCGAGACCCTTGCACATCACACTCTTCATCAGACGAATGCCAATTTTGAGAGCAATCAATTCGTGCAGAACTCCGATTGCTTCGGTTGTCGAGGTTTCAAAATGAGCTTCCTGTAAAGCCTTGAACAGCATTGAAGCTGAAACCGTGAATTCCATCGGGCCTTCTTTCCCTTTGAGTTGCTTCGTTCCAGCCTTTTGTTGTTCCCGTTTGATGAAATTCAGTAGTGACTCTTGTTTGTTTGTCAACATAGCTGTGTCATTAAACGAATGTAACTGTTACACGATATTAGCATGTCATTGTGATTTGATGGAATGATTTTGCAAATATTGTTCCATCAAAGACACTATCGTTTGATAATCATTAAGCCACTTCGGATGAGCTTTTACCTGAGTAAAGGCATGTTCCAAGCCTCGTCGCCGAAATATTCCTCCCACAGAAAGATGCAGAAGGGCTTCGCATGTTTTGAAGGCATGAGGCTCGAATTCTGCGGAATTCAGAATCTTATTTATCGCCGCGAAAGTGTTCGGACCAATGCTGCGTGCCCACCTTCTCAGGCTCGTTCCCGATGTCTCATCTACTGGAATTTCGGAATCTGTTTTCGGCATGTGATCTGCGTTAGTGGAATACTTGCTTTGGGCAACTGCGGGAATCTGATGCCGGCAAATGATTTCCTCTCCTTTACAAAGCGTTAGTGCATCATCGGTAATGAACGCTTCCAGTTGTTGATGACTAAGTGTGTATGGCGCTGAATAGTAACGGCCATCTATAGCGACGTGGAAATTTCCTTGAACGATGACACTTCGTTTTTCAGTCAATATGAACCGTTGAGAGGGTAAGTGTTGGAAGAATTGCTTTTCAAGCTGCCAGGCATCTTCTGTCCTTATCCCGTAGTCAGGCACTGATCTTTTATTAAACAGCTCCTCTATTTCTAGCACCAGCTCCCTCGCTTGTTCGCCACTGACCGTGGGATATCTCTCATACAAAACCTCGGCAACGGACTTACACAACCTTTGCCCATACTGATCAAAATCCAGTTCTGCTTGATAGAACGCGACAACCTCATCAAGAAGACGTAGAAACTCCTTCGGAGCCTTTCTGCGAGTGGAAACTATCGCAGGACAAACTCCGATCTGGAATAGCAAATCATTCAAAGCATGAGCAAAGCAACGCGGCGTAATCCCTACAAGAGGAATGATTTTGACTAATTGACTGAGACCGAATATCCCAACCAGGAATGCTGGTTCGGAATCGTTCTTTCTCATTATTTGAACTCTTGCACGACAATTAAGGGAGGTTGGGCTAATCGGTCCGATGAGATCGAAAAAATGGGAACGAGAGTACGCAGCAAGGGATCGACCTTGACAGTCACGAAGATACTCTTGATAGCGTTGCTGCTTGGAAAATCCCAGAGCAACAGCAAATCGGTCTCGATTGACATCCGGCATGAGAACGGATGCGTTTCGTTTGGGAGGTACACGTAGCTTGCGGTGGATCTCCAGATCGGAGAGACCCTGAAGCTCCTCGGCAGGGAAAAGCTGAATATGCCGGAGTACGGATATGACGGTGGTCCTGGAGCATCCGGCTGTCCTAGCTATCTCTGAATTGGTGAACCCCTTAGCCTTCAGATTGAGAATGTCGTTATATGGGGTCACGGTCTGTTTGCCTCAGTTACTTTGATTCAGCATACATCAAGTAACCAAGGAAGGTGTCTAAATTTTCTCTCACAGCTTTCTCATTGGCGAGAATAGTCTAGCCAAGGTCAAAAGATAGACACAGCCAGCTTTTCTTCATAACGCCTTATTCCGTTGGACAGGACAATGCCAACGATGACAACCAGAACGATCGTTATGAGGAACTGGATAATCGAATTGCTAGAACGTATGCAGCCAACACAGAAGCCGTCAATAAAAACTCTCTTTACGATTCGTATATTCGGGCTTATCGATGGGCCTCTGACCGCATTGGAGAAAAAGGCGTCATCGGGTTTGTCACCAACGCCGGCTGGATCGATTCCAATAGCGCGGATGGCATGAGAAAGTGCCTGACGGAAGAGTTTAGCTCCATATATATTTATCACCTGAAAGGAAATGCGAGAACTCAGGGCGAAAAGCGACGAAAGGAAAGAGATAATGTCTTCGGTATTGGAAGTCGCGCTCCTGTTGCTATCGTTTTCTTAGTTAAAAACCCTAATGCTTCTGAGCGTGGAGAAATTTACTTTCACGCAGTTGACGATTACCTGACGCGTGAAGAAAAGCTGGCGGAGCTCAAACACAACATCTCCATACTTCATACGGGACCTATAGAAATCGTACCCGACGTCCATGGTGACTGGCTCAATCAACGAGACAATTCGTACAGCCATTTCATGCGGGTCGATGGAAAAAAAACGTCCGAAGACAGCATTTTCAGAAATTATTCAAATGGTGTTAAAACTAACCGAGACGCCTGGATTTATAACTCAAGTCGGAAACGAATCAAGGAAAATGTCGATCGGATGTTTGAAACCTACAACCAACAAGCAAAAGATTTTGATGCGAACAGCTCTGATTTTGAATTTGTCCGAGATGACACTCTCATTCATTGGAATCGAACTCTTGAGAACTATTTCAAACGAGGGGTTAGGAATCTAAAGTTTGACAAGCGATCTCTTTATCGTAGCATCTACCGGCCTTTTTATCCGCAGTATTGTTATTTCAATAAGTATGCTAATGATATGACATACCAGCTTCCAGTCCTTTTCCCTTCAAGCGAAACGAAGAATTTAGCCATCTGTTCGTCTGGGGTAGGCTCTAAAGAATATTCATGTCTGATGGTTGATTACATTCCCTGCCTTGATCTTCTCGAAAAAACACAATGCTTTCCGCGCTGGCTTCCCGGAGAGAAGCCCAACGCGGAAGAGGAGCTCGACCTTGGTGGCGAGACGGGAGGAATACCAAGTGGGTTTTCATCAGAGGCTCTTCCGCACTTTCAATCCGCATATCCTGAAAAACCGATCACAGAAGACGACCTCTTCTATTACATCTACGGAATTCTGCATTCCGAGGACTACCGGACTCGTTACGCCAATAACCTGATGAAAGAACTTCCGCGAATTCCACGCGTCGCCACCTACGAACAGTTCTTAGCTTTCTCAAAAGCTGGTCGTGATCTGGCCAAGCTGCACGTTCACTTTGAGGAGGTGACTCCATACGCTGGCGTTACGCTTGAGTATGCGAAGTCTGGCCAGCCGTCCTACCGAGTCAAGCAGATGAAATGGGGAAAGATCGCAGGAAAGACGGGAAATGCTGCTAAAGACAAAACCACGCTGATCTACAACGACTGGATCACTGTCAAAAATATTCCTCTTGAAGCGCAGGAGTACATTGTGAACAAGAAGTCGGCTCTTGACTGGGTTGTTGAGCGCGCCTGCGTCAGCATAGATAAGGCATCAGGCATTGTGAATGATTTCAACGATTACGCAGCAAAGATGGAAAATGAGCGCTATCCGCTTGATCTCTTTCTAAGAGTCATCACGGTTAGCCTCGAAACGATGAAGATTGTAAAAGCATTGCCGAAACTTGAAATTCATCCGTTGGATAAATAAGGCTCGAGGAATAATTTCGGTTAAGACGAGGCCACGATACATATTAGCTAAGAGGTGCTTGGTGATAGATTTTTTGAAGAAGGGGAAGGCACTGAGGAACTTGCTTTAGTCGTGAGGGTTCGGCTATTCAATACCGTTCCGCAAGTACCGTTATTGCCGAAAGGGGTTGAAAGGCGAAAATCCCACGAATTCTCTAGGCACTTCCCCTTTCTACACAAACATAAAGATCGGCGATAATGGTCGAATTATTTGAACAGTAACAAGGAGAATAAAGTTGCTTACTGAAAACGAGTTGATTAAGTTCCGTCGTGAACTCCATTCCTATCCCGAAACCGGCTGGTGCGAATTTGTCACGACCCACAAAATCGTTGAAAAGCTTCGCAGCTTCGGTTTGGATCCGATTTATGGCCGTCAGGTCATCAATCCTGAGTTTGTTGCAGGCCGCAATCCTGCCAAAGTCGAAGAAGCTAAGAAAGCAGCTTTAGAAAAAGGAGTCCCGCCGGAATTTATCGAATCTATGCAGGACTACACCGGTGTCGCCGCTATTTTTGAAACCGGCCGTCCCGGCCCTGTTCTGGCAATTCGTTTCGACATGGACTGCGTTGACGTCGATGAAGCTCACGAAGCCGGTCACCGTCCGTTCGACGAAGGCTGAGCCAGCACAAATCCGGGCCATATGCACTCCTGCGGCCATGACGGCCATACAACGATGGGTATCGCTGTCTGTAACTGGATTCAGGAAAACTTGGATCGGTTCTGCGGCACGATCAAGGTCGTCTTCCAGCCTGCTGAAGAAGGCGTTCGCGGTGCACGCCCAATGACCGAAACCGGTATTTTCGATGACGTCGATTTCTTCTTCGGAAACCATCTTGGCTTCAATCTGCCCACCGGTACGATTTCTCCGGAACCCGGCGTTTTCTTGGCTTCCACCAAATTGGATGCCACATTTACGGGCCTTGCCGCTCACTCCGGCGCCGATCCTCAGAAAGGTAAGAATGCCCTGTTAGCAGGCGCAGCTGCTGCTTTGGCAATCCACGGCATTACTCGTCCGATCGGGGAAGTGACTGCTTTGAACGTCGGAACGTTAGTTGCCGGCCAGGGCCGAAACGTTGTCGCTCCGAACGCTTTCATGCAGCTCGAAGTTCGCGGTGAAACCGAGGAACTCAACGCATACATGCGTGATCAGGCAATCCGCAAGATTAAGGCTTCTGCCGATATGTACGACTGCCAAGTCGATATCGTCAAAGCCGGTGAAGCTACTGAATTCAAGCCGGACCAGGAAGCCATCGAACTTGCTTATATCGCCGCAAGAAATGTGACGACCGAAGAACTCGCCAGACCGCTCGGCTTGAAGTTAGGCAGTGAGGACTGCACGATCATGCTTCGCAGAGTCCAGCAGCACGGCGGTAAGGGAACCTTCGTTGTGTTCGGCTGCCGTACATCTGCCGGTCACCATCAGAGACTCTTTGACTTTGACGAAGATGTGATCGGAATCGCTTTGCGCTTCTACCAGAATCTGATCCCGATGATTGTCGGCATCAAGTAATTCGGTTTGAAAGTCAGCTGATTTTCTAAAAACCAAACAAAAGCCGCCGTGAGGATTTCTTCCAGATCTTCACGGCGGTTTCTTCTATGAACTCGGATTAGCGATTTCTTTCGCGGCGATCGCGGACGGCATGCGCCAAGGAAGTGATGACCTTGACCGTGTCATCCCAACCGATGCAGGCATCCGTGATGGACTGCCCGTATTTCAGTTCTTTTTCTTTGCCTTTAACGAGAGGCTGGTTGCCTTCGACAAGATTGGACTCGATCATGACGCCCATGATGTTGTAGCTTCCGTCACCGATCTGCTTGCAGATGCTGTCAACGACATCGATCTGCTCTTTGTGCTTTTTATGGCTGTTGGAGTGGCTTGCATCAATCATGACAGAAGGTGGAAGGCCGGCTGCTTTCAGCGCTTCGCAAACCTTAGCCACACTCTCGGCATCATAATTCGGTGCTTTGCCGCCGCGAAGGATGACGTGGCAGTCTTCATTGCCGCCTGTGACAACAATAGCGGAGTGGCCGCCTTTGGTGACGGAAAGGAAGACATGTTCGTTTGCTGCCGCTTTAATGGCATCAATGGCGATTTTGACGTTGCCGTCAGTGCCGTTCTTGAATCCGACAGGGCAGGAAAGACCGCTCGCTAATTCACGATGCACCTGACTTTCTGTGGTTCTTGCTCCGATTGCACCCCAGGAGATCAAGTCTGCGATGTACTGCGGCGTGATCATATCGAGATACTCCGTACCTGCGGGGACACCCAATTCATTGATCGTTAAGAGAAGCTCACGGGCTAAGCGGAGGCCGTGATTGATGTGGAAACTGCAGTCCAAGTCCGGATCATTGATCAGACCTTTCCAGCCGATGGTGGTACGAGGTTTTTCGAAATAGACTCGCATGATGATCTCAAGATCATCGGCGAAATGACGACGAAGCTCTGCAAGCTTTTCCGCATATTCTTCGGCTGCAGCCGGGTCGTGAATGGAGCAGGGTCCGACGATGACAAGCAGACGGTCATCCTTTCCGTGAATGATGTCGTGCGCGGAGTGACGTGCGATGTGCACGGTCGAGGAAGCGAGCTGTCCGCAGGGGAATTCGCGAATGAGGTAAGACGGCGGTGTCAGTTCTCTGATTTCTTTGATTCTGAGGTCGTCGGTTGTGTAAGGCATTTTGTTTCTCCGTTATGGCGCCCGTCGGGATTGAGGCTATAAAAAACCGCCGTGTCCCGAAGGAGCGGCGGTTAAGTAGTGTTGTGTGATCTTAGATGCGAGCCGTCACAGCCCTACCCTCCGCCGCGGACGGAAAGTAAAAGCCGTAAAAGTAAAACTTAGAAGCGAACATCTTTTGATACTTGCTTGTAAAAAGGTACGAAGAATAATTTACCGTATTTTTTTTCGTTCTAACGAAACTTTTTTCAGAATTTATTTCATGAAAAGGAAGATTGTTGAGTGGTAGAAAACAGGCGCTGAGAAGAACAGCATTTCCATTCTGTCTAATGCTCCGCGTGTCAGCATCATGCTGGTGTCCAAACGAACGGCGCCGAGTGAGCGCTTAACCGAGGACATGACCAGTGCGCCCAGCGTTCCGGAAACGATGATCAGCAGAGACATAAGAGGAGCCTGCCAAGCACGGAACGGTGTCATCCAGAAAAGTGCAGAACCCATGATCAAAGCTCCGATACTTCCGATGATGATGCCTTTGTATGTTTTGTACTGATTACTCCAAGTCGGTTTGCCGCCCCAAATGGCAGAAGCCATGATCTGGAAAAGGTCCGCGAAATACAGCACCAGCAGGAAGTAAAGCATCAGAAGCAAACCGCTGGAATTAAATCTCGTGAGATTCAAGGTAGCGATCGCGGGTGCATGGCTGACGCAGAAAATCGCCAGCATGATGCCCCACTGAACCTTAGCAACTCGGTCCAAGAAGCGGTCGGTATCTTTGGCCAAGGCCATAACGACCGGCAGAGTCAGGAACAGGTAGACAGGGATGAACAGAGAGAAGAGTCCGATCTCTTCATATCCCAGAAGGATGTACTGAACGGGAATCGCGATATAAAACGCAATGATCAAAATGACGTGGTCATGGCGCCGGGTCGGAGTCAGCGCAATGAATTCCCGCAGTGCAAAGAAAGACGCAAAAGCAAAGAAAAGCAGCAGCGCGGCTTCGCCGAGACAGAAAGCAATCGCAAAAACAATGAGCAGAGGCCAGGAGGCACGAACGCGAGAGTTAACAACGCGAAGATTGTTGAGTCGAGCTTCGTTGCCTTGAGCACGAGAAACCAGCCAGTTGCCGATGATTGTGCCGATGGCTGAGAGAACAATAAGAACGCCCAGAATCGTGAAGTAGGCTTCTTGAGTGGAAAATCCTAAACGCATATTAGAGCTCCCTGGCTAAACTGATGACGGCCGTTCTGGCCCTCTCTAAGAACTCTTCTTTAGAGTCATCGACAGAGTGCGGAAGAGGTGCGCCGAATCTTACGGAGCACATGGTCGGAACGGGCAGGAGGGCACCTTTCGGCATTGAGCGGTGCAGGTTTTCCAGATAAACGGGGATGAGTTCGACCTCGGGGAACTCTCTCATCAAGCGCCAAATGCCGCTCTTAAAAGGTCCGGGCAATGGCTGCGGAGAACGTGTGCCTTCTGGGAAGATGATGAGCGAGGAGCCTTCGCGCAGAGCCTGACGCATCGGATCCAAGGGATCGGAGTTTTCTGTCCGGCGTCGGTCGACAAGGACGACGTTTAATTCATCGACGGCAATTCTGCGGCGAATTCCGCTCTGCCAGTAGTCTCGAGCGGCAACCGGTCGAGTAAGCGGTCGTAAAGCGCGAGGAAGAGCGGACCAAATCACAATGGTGTCGAGGTGGCTCGAGTGATTGGCAAAATAAATTCTTTGAATTTTTTCGGGCTTACACCCGATCCACTGAGGATATGCGCCGACCAATAAACGAGTCAGCCACACCATCGGTGTCATGAACTTAAATGCGTGTTTCACGTTCTTTCGTTTTTCAATTCCTAATTTGTTAATTATGCCTCCAATGCCAATCTGCATGTTGATCCCGGATTTGACGAGCATGGGGGCGACGGAACGATTCAATTTTCAATTGCGACGTACAAATTCCAAGAAATGTCTGTTTTAACGAGAAAAACATCGGGGGTGAAATTTTCCTGCCAGTGCAGCCTTTCTTTAGACGATCTCTTACGCTAATTCTGCAAGAAAGAATTAACGGACTATCAATGATTAATTTACGGCTTCATTGAGCGGTCGAGACTCAGTCGGTTGTAAGAAAGCCTGGATAGGAAAAGAAAGCGGCTCATAGATGAACCGCCGAAAATGGTGAATGCTGGATTGATCAGATGTTATGGCTGCTGGGGAGCAGGTTTAGGACACAAAAGGCCGTGCAAACGATCCATTGCGCTCTTTTCTCTAATCGGTCTGAACTTCGGATCAAAGGTTGTGGATTTAATCTGTTTGCCCTTGCCGTCTAACTCGGGATAGGTGACAAGGGCAATCGGGGAATAAATTCTTGCCAGGCAGTCCATACTAAATTGAACCTTTGTAGATTTCGAATCCGGCGTGTAACTGTGGTTTTGAAGCGTCCAGAACTGCAGCTTGTCGCCTTGTTTCCGCATGCCGGTTTTGATGAGGTACATATCATTCGTAACCTGTGTCGTGTTGTGTCCTGCAATAATCGGCGGAATGAAAATAGGCATCGGAACACTTGAGCCGGCAGGCGCGGCGTTTTGACGAGCATTGAAGCCTCGAATCGCAGGATTTACAGCGCAGGCCGATAAGTTCGCGGAGGCGGTGTATAGGATCGGTGCGGACGAATGGTGGTTCTACCGCCGAGGCGGACTGCCTGAGCGTCCGTTGCTAGAGATAAGAGGCAGACTGAGGCACAAAGGCCGACGAATAATTTGTTCATAGCAGCAGAAGTCTTGAGGTTGAGTTTTTCTCCTCATTCTGCGCTTTAGAAATCGCGAGCAAAAGAGGACAAAACCAGCATATCTTCTGACTTCGGTTTGCGCTTCCGAAGTCAGAATTTCCTCGTTTTCTGCGAAGAATCGCCGAAATCGGCGAGACGGGTGCCGGCTTAGTTCGCCGTACCGCCGACGGTGAGTCCGTCAATGCGGAGCGTCGGCATGCCGACGCCGGTCGGAACGTGCTGGCCGTTCTTGCCGCAGGTGCCGCAGCCTCGGTCTAATTCAAGGTCATTTCCGACCATGACGATCTTCGTGAGGGCGTCTGCGCCGTTGCCGGTCAGAGTGGCACCTTTGATCGGGTCCGTTAATTTGCCGTTTTCGATCAGCCAGGCTTCGCTCATGCTGAAAACAAAGTTGCCGTTCGTGATGTCGACCTGACCGCCTCCGAAGTTGGATGCATAAATGCCGTAGTCCACGGAAGAAATAATTTCCTGTGGATCGGATTCGCCTTGGAGTAGATAAGTATTGGTCATTCGCGGCATCGGCAGATAGGCAAAACTTTCTCGGCGTCCGTTGCCGGTGGTCTTTTGCTTCATGAGGCGCGCACTGGTCTCATCGTGCATAAAGCCGCGCAGAATACCCTCGTCGATCAGCGTTGTGCAGTGCGTTTCATTGCCTTCATCGTCAATCGTGAGTGAGCCGCGGCGACCGGCGATCGTGCCGTCGTCGACAACTGTCACAATCGGAGAAGCCACCCGCTGCCCGACCTTATCTGTGAAAACGCTTGTGCCTTTGCGGATGAAGTCGGCTTCCAACCCGTGTCCGACAGCTTCATGAATCAATACACCGGGCCAGCCGTTGCCCAGTACGACGGGAATACTTCCGGCCGGCGCCGGACGGGCATCTAAGTTGCGTACGGCAGCGTCGACCGCTTCTCGCGCATATTGTTCAATGACTTCTTCGTTATAGAGATCTAAGGCGAATCGGCCCCCGCCGCCTGCCTGTCCTTGTTCTTTCTTGCCGTCTTTTTCAGCGATAACGCCGAGGTTCACGCGAACCAGCGGTCGAATATCGCCGATTAAAGTGCCGTCCATCTTCGCGATCAAAATCGTGTCATGCGAAGCGCCCACCGAAGTCGTCACCTGCGTGATCAGAGGAGAACGGCTGCGGGCATGTGCGTCCAGAGATCTAAGCAGTTTGATTTTGGCGTCCGTATCTGCCGCCTCAATCGGATCGACAGTGCGATAAAGAACTTTCGGTCCGTCTTTAGGCGTAACGTTTACCGTGACTTGGTTGTCCGTGGCCTGCGCAATGGCGCGGACGGTTCTGACCGCCTCAAACAAAGACTCGCGGGAAATTTCTTCCGAGTAGGCCAGCGCGGATTTCTCGCCGCAGACGGCACGAACGCCGACGCCCATGTCAGTGTTGTAATGACCGGTTTTAACGATGCTTTCTTCAAGCACATAGCCTTCGGAGACCGAGCGCTGGAAATAGAAATCGGCGTAGTCGATGTCGTAGCCGCTGAAAAGCGCAAAAGCATCTGCAATGTCTTTTTCAGAAAGACCGTTGCGGTACAGCAGAGTTTCGATGGCGACAGAAGTATTGTTATTTGTCATATTCAACGCGATTGTTCAGGGCCGGTAAAAGAGCTCTGACTTGACGAAGGAAGGCCGGGTCTACGTCTGCGAAGCAAACGCCCGTTTCATGTCCGTTGAGTTTGCTGATCACGGTGCCCCAGGGATCGACGGCGCAGGAGTGCCCCCAGAAAGCACGGCCGCAGGAAGAGCGTCCGGCTTGTGCGGCGGAAACTACGTAGCTTAGGTTTTCGATAGCTCGAGCGCGCAGCAAGACTTCCCAATGGGCCTTTCCGGTGTTCGTGGTAAAGGCAGCCGGGAGCAGGAAGCAGGCGATGCCGCTCTGACGGCGGAACAGCTGCGGGAACCGCAGGTCGTAGCAAACGGCCAGACCGATGCGGATATCTAAGCCGTTTTCTAATGGGAGGTTGAAAGAGACGGTCTTATGCCCTCCGACATAAAGCTCCGACTCGTCGTAGCGTTCCTGCTGTCCTTCATAAGAAAAAAGATGAATCTTGTCATAGCGCGCAGCTTCCTGACCGAATGCATCGTAGACCAGCATGGTGTTGGTCACCCGGTGCGGATCGTCGGTTTTAAGAGGCATGGTGCCGGCAGCAATCCAAATGCCTAAAGATTTGGCAAGTCCGGACATAATCCTTTGCACAGGACCGTCCTGGTACTGCTCTGCAAGACGAAGTACATCCTTGGGATCGTTGCTCATGATCGTAAACATTTCAGGCAGCAGCGCGAGGTTAGCGCCCTCCCGAGCAGCTTTGCGGATGAGGGATTCTGCAATCTGGACGTTGGCTCCGATATCCGGACCGGATGTCATCTGGCAGGTGGCTATGCGTAACATGATTCTTAATGCTTAATCTTGGTGACGACCGGATCCGACCAGGTGCCGGTCACTTGGTATTCAAAGGAAAAGAGCTTACTTAAAGGATCCTTGAAAATCAATTGAGCCAGGAAGCTGCCGATACCGACGATCGGATTGGCAACCGCCAGGGCAACGGAGGCGCCGGCAGCATTGATGTCCGGCAGAACCAGCAGGTGCAGGTCTTCCGTTTCTTTCTGCGTATTTACGTTGCCGTTGATAACAACGGTGGCGCTTCCGCCGATCATCGTCAGATCCTTAATGTTCATCAGGCCGTCGTCCAGAACCGCCTTGCCGCAGATCGTGGAGAAGTTAAAGCCGGCGGAGTAAAAGTCTCTGAAGTCCAGGGTCAGATAGCGCGTCAAAGACTGCAGCGTGAGCAGAGAAAGTAGCTTGGCAGCAGGGCCCGGCTGAATCTTGAGGATTTCGCCTCTTCTTAAGTTGATATCCAGTTCTCCGTCGAAGCTTTGGGTGTTAAAGCCGAGCGGGGTGCCGACCCAAGACAGATTGCCTTTGATCGAACCGTTGCCGGATCTGACCAAGTTTTTCATGTCGAGGCGGTTCAGCAGACCGCCGAGATTGTTGATGTTGGTATTGATCAGCAGATTGGTTTCGTTGCCGCCGTCAAAGCCTTTAAGCCAGCTGCCCGAAGAGTGCAGCTGTGCTGCACTGTTTGATAAGTTCAGCTTTGTAATCTTCCAGAGTTGGCCTTTTGCAGAAGGCGTGTTGCGCGCAACCAGTTCCAGTTTGCCTAAACGCATATTGCCGTAGGTCAAATCATCGATGACCGCGTTGATCGCAGGCCAGCCACCCTGAATTTGTACCGGTTTGGATTTCTCAGCAGCGTCTCTGGCTGAGCTCGGGATGAAGAGCTTAGAGATATGCGCAATGAGTTCCGGTTCTTTGCCGTTTTGGCCTTTCTTCCATTCAAGGTTGGCATTCATCTCATTGCTGTTCATTGTGACCAGCAGAGAGTTGCCGGAAGGACGGGCCAAAAGCGAGAGGTTCGTTTGATTGAAGTTATCGATTAGCAGCTCGTCGACATTGACCTTAACAAAAGCAATGTCGGGAAGAACCACGGTGCCCGACGGCTTGGTATCGACCTTTAGGTGGTCAAATACGTTCTGCCAGGCCTTGGCCGAAACTAGCGGTGCTTTCACGGAGATGGCATAGCCGTGCGCCGGCAGGGTCGGCAGACTGCGGTTGCCGATGGCGGCACGCTTGATTTCGTCATTCTGCAGAATGAATTCGGAGCTCAGGAATCCGTCGATCATGATTCTGAGATCCGTAGTCTTGCTGTCGGTGACGATATTGAGATCAAGCGGAGCAGAAAGGGAAGCAGGCTTTTCCATCGGGGGCGGAAGTTTGCTTTCCAATCCGGCCAGCGAACTCTTGACGTTGACGGTTACCTTCGGACCGACCGTGACGTTGACCGTGAAGGGGGCTTTACCGCTCAAGTATTTATCGGCTGCCTGAGCCAGCATCGGAACCGGAATAACCTGAGGCAGAGCCTTGGCCGCAATCGTACCCGATGCAGATACTTTAATGTTGCCCTTGTCATCGGTATTAAGCGTTGCTTTCACTGCGTTGCCGAAGCAGTCAGCCGTAATGCCGCTGCTCGAGGCGCCCTTTTCATTGAAGTTCACAACGCCGGAAGCATGAGTTAGATCGGGAATAGAGAAGTCATTGAACTTAACGGCGTTGTCCTTAAGCGTAAAGGCGCCGGAAACAGCGACGTCGCCCGGTCCGTCAAGAGGAATCTTCAGCTGCAGGCCCAGATCTCCGCTGCCGGATCCTTCGGCTTTCTTAAATAAACCGCCGGTATAACCGTCAACCGGAGAGGCTTTGACGTAGGAAAGGAATCCGGGAAGCGCACCGGAGGCGGCAGCGTCCACATCGAGCCAAACGGTGTCGGCAGAGAAGGCAGGGATATCGACCTGCGCACGCGTAAGCTGAACGCCCTTATAAGTTCCCCGGTCAGCGGTGATGGCCATGCCGTCGCCCTCGAACTTGACGACGCCTCCGACTTTTTCAAAGAGCGGCCAGATTGCACCGCGCTTAGCGGTGACTTTCGGGTTGTCGAGAATGTTGGGATAGACATCGAGCAGGACATCTTCCACGTTAACGGCAGCCAAGAACTGATGTTCTTTGGATTCTTTGAACGGGAAGTCATGCAGCGGCCCTTTAAGAAGGACTTGACCGCCGGTGGCTTTGCCTTCCAGCAGGCCGTAGCGAAGCCATGTGATCGTGTCGTTGCCGACGATGAGCGGCATGTACTTCCAAACGGCCGGAACGTTGCCGCGCAGAACATCGGCCTTAAGATCGGCGGTGCCGAACGGCGTGCCGTCCGCGTTGGTATAGGTGCCGTTGAGCTTGACCGCAGCGTCTGCGTTCTCAATCAGGATGTCCTTGAATTCCAGAGAGAGACCTTTAACAGTATTCCAAACCACAGTGCCTTGAAGGTTGTCCAAATAGAAGGCAGCCGCCGGGAACATGCCCGGGAAGGCGACAGAAGCGTTCTTGGTGTTAAGAACGGTTGTGCCCACGCCGTCTTTCATCGTGATGTCAGCGCTGAGGTTGATGAATCCGGGAAGCCATTGCGTGTTGTTTTTTCCGGAAGCGCCGAAGGAGCAGAAGTCGTGAAGCGAGAGTTTGCCGTTGTAGTGCTTGGGTTCGTCGGGCAGACCCTGCCAATCCAGATCAACATTGGTGAGAGAGCCCGAGAGTTTGCGTTCGGCGACGAAATCTTTAAAGGACTGAGGAAGCGGCAGTGACGGCAGCAGTGCCGTCATGCCTTGGAAAACGAGGCTGTTTGCTTTGAAGGAACCGCCGGTAAATTCTTTGCCGTCTCGGTCTAGCTTCAGACTCATATCCAGCGGGGGCAGCTTTTCTCCGGACTCCAATTCAAAGGAGAAGTTTTCTGTGGACAGGCCGTAAGCCTTATCCGACATATTTCCTGAAACTTTGCCCTTAATGAACTTTAGGCGCAGCGGAGCCAAGTCCGGCAGCTGCAGATCGACATGAGACAGAGCGCCGATGAAGCTTGCAGACGACGGAGACCATTTCACAAAATTGGCCCATAAAGAGCCGGAGCCAGTGCCTTTGTATTTGAAGGAGAAGTCGGGCATCCACTTGGCCAGTTCTCCGAAATTAATAAAGTCGGTCTGCGCGTAGAGCTCTGCATCCCAGTCGGCAAGCTTTGACGGATTAAGCGCCGGGGTCTTAAAGAGCGCGCGAACGGTAATCGGAGAAGCGATTTCAGGCGGCAGCGTCAGCGTAAAAGCAAACTGCTTGTCTCTCGAAGAGCCGTTGTAGGCGGCGTTCACATTCTTGATTTCAAGTGTTTTGCCGCTCTTTTGATCGTGAACCAGAATCGTGCCGTCCTTGATTTCCAGAGATTTCTGCTTCAAAAGAAGCATGACGTCGGACGGCAGTTTGGTGGTGAGCGCATGAGTCTCAGTCTCGCCGGACATAAGCTTTTTGAGATTGACCTTTCTACCTAAGACGGAGAAGGACATCGGTGCCAGACGGCGGACTTCGACTTTGGGTTTATTCAAAGTGACGGATTCAAAGACCGGCGCGAGGTTTGTTAAAGAGCTGAGCGAAAGCTTGGCGGTAAGGGATTCAGCCGTAGTCGGATCTTTGCCCGGCTCGCCGAGTTCAATGTTTTTAAGCGTGATTTCCGGAGACAGTCCCTGCCAATCAGTGTCCAGAGAGCCGAACTGGACAGGAATATCCAGGACCTGAGAAATCTTGTTCTCGATCTTGGACTTATGTTCGTTCAGGTAAGGTGCAAGGCAGTAACGCGCTCCGAGCCATGCTGCTCCGAGTGCAAAGTAAAGGATGACTAAGAACCAAAGAATGGTTCGCCAGGCATAGCCGAAAAAGCCTTTTTTAGGTTTTGTTGGTGTGGTTGATGTTTGTTGTTCGGAATTGTCCGTCATGCCCCGAATCCTTTAACTTTTTTCTGATCTTCTAAGTATCGCTCAATTTGCCGCGAATAAACTCTAATATTGGAAGATAGACTCATTTTTAGCTTCGAAAAACCATATGTCTGCAGCACTCGAATCCTCTGATCTCCTTCCTAAAGTTCCCAGACTTCCTCTCTCGGAAGTCCCCGAAGTCTCGGCGTATTTCAAAAACACGCTCCGAGCCATGTTCGGAGAAGATGAAGATAAAGTTCGGTCTTATGTCCAGGAAATCACTCAGACGCCCTGGACCCCGGAAAGAATGCGTGAGCGTTTGGCCGGAATCGAAGACGGCGAAGCGCTTAAAAGTGCAATGCGCCGTCTGCGCCGCGACGTGATGATGAATCTTGTTGCACGCGACATTTCCGGATTGGCGAATCTAGAAGAGGTCGTGACCGTGATGTCCGACTTGGCAGAGATCGCGATCGACCGTACGGTTTCCGTCTATGCCAAAGAGTTAGCGAAACGATTCGGTGTTCCGCGCTCCGAGACCGGCGTTCCCCAGGATCTGATTGTGATCGGCATGGGTAAGTTGGGCGGCCGCGAACTGAATGTCTCAAGCGATATTGATCTGATTTTCTTCTATGACTGCGACGGTGAGTGCGGACCGACACCGGAATATCCCACTGTCCGCAAGATCATCAGCAATCAGGAGTTCTACGAGCGGCTGGCAAAGAAGGTCATCCCGGCCCTATCTGAAATTACTTGGGAAGGCTTCGTGTTCCGCGTGGATATGCGTCTGCGCCCGAACGGAGACTCCGGTCCGATCGTGGGTTCCAGCGACATGCTCGAAGAGTACCTGATGACGCAGGGACGCGATTGGGAGCGCTTTGCATGGCTTAAAGGCCGTATCGTCAACGGACCGGTATTTGCCTCCGAAGAAGACTTCAATATCCAAAAGAAAAACATTAACGATATCGTTCGTCCCTTTGTTTACCGTAAATACCTCGATTTCGGAGCAATCAGTTCTCTTACCGATCTGCATGCAAAGATTCGTCTTTCTACTCAGAAACGCGCCTTAGAGAGTCTGAAAGAAGGTCAGAACATTAAGCTCGGACGCGGCGGTATTCGCGAAATCGAGTTCATTGCGCAGACCTTCCAAGTGATTCGCGGCGGACGCAACCCGTTCTTAAGAGAACGCTCTACGCTGAAAGCGCTTCAGGCGCTCGCATCCGAGAATATTCTCGCTAAAGATAAAGCTGAGATGCTCTCGAAGATTTATGTGTTCCTTCGCAATGTGGAGCACGCACTGCAGTACGAAAACGATCAGCAGACACAGCTTTTTGCCGCCGATCCCGAACACAGAAAGAGAATCGCGAGGATGCTGGGCTTTACTGTCGAAGATCTGCAGAAACAGTTAGAGCTTTCGACGGAGTACGTGGCGGCAAGGTTTGATGAGATTTTCCAGACCAAAGAAGAGGTCAGCGAAGAAGACTGGCCGCTCGGCTGGGAGACCGGTTGTGCAGAAGCACTGCCCGGTTTGGCAAAAGTGCTTGAGCGAAACGGTTTTAAAGAAACCGAAGAGCTCTCCCAGCTCATCCTTAACCTTATGTCGCTGCGCGCCTTGAAGCTCATCAACGCGGGTGCCCGGCAGCGTATGGTCACGCTGGTTAAAAACACGGTTGAAGGCAAAAATAAACCCGAGCATTTAAAAATCATCTCCCGCGAAGAGCTTCTGCGCCGCTGCATCAAGTTCTACGAAGTGATCGCGGGTCGTCCGACGTATGTGTCTTTGCTCCTGCAGTATCCGCTGGCGGCAAAGCGCCTGGGCGACGTACTGGGCAACGGAAAATGGGCGGCCGAATATCTGAATCGCCATCCGCTGCTCTTGGACGAGCTGTGGGATGAACGGCTGAGCCAGATTGACGACTACACTCCGGTGGATTTCTCTTTCTATATCGAACGCACGCGGGCGCGTCTTGCGGATATTCCGGAAGACGATCAGGAAACCCGCATGAACCTTATCCGCGAAGTCCATCACGCCCGTTTGTTCCGGCTGTTCTTGGCGGACATGGCCGGACGATTGACGGTGGAGAGATTGGCCGACCAGCTCTCCGCGCTGGCGGACGCCACACTGGAGATCGTTATGGAAGAAGTGTGGAAGACGGTTCCGGGACGTCACATCGAGCGTCCGAAGTTCGCCATCGTGGCTTATGGAAAACTCGGCGGCAAGGAGCTTGCTTACGCGAGCGACCTTGATCTGGTCTTCTTATTTGAGGATGACGCCCAAGACGCTGAAAAGATCTATATGCGCTTTGCGCGCCGCCTGATTAACTGGCTGACGGCTACGACCGGCTCCGGCGTCCTCTTTGACGTGGATATGCGTCTGCGCCCGAACGGAGAGTCCGGCATGCTGGTCTCTTCTGTGGATAGTTTTGAGAAGTATCAGAAAAATGAAGACGGTACCGGCGCGTGGCTCTGGGAGCATCAGGCATTAACGCGGGCTCGTTATGCAGCAGGCGACCGAGACATCGGTGACAAGTTCGAGAAAATCCGCATCGAAATACTCCGCCGCGAGCGAAACGCCGAAGAGACGAAGGCTGAAGTACTCAAAATGCGCCAGCGTATGCACGACGGCCATCCCAATAAAACGGAGCTTTTTGATGTGAAGCATGACGAGGGCGGCATGGTGGATGTGGAGTTCATCGTTCAGTATTTGGTGCTTCAGTATTCCGCCAAGTTCCCGCAGCTTGTCAACAACTTCGGCAACATCAAGATGCTGGAGATGGCGTCTGACGCCGGCCTGATTCCGAAAGACCTGGCGCTCGAAGTGTCGGCTATTTATCGCAAGTATCGGCGCATTCAGCACGAGTTCCGGCTGAACTCTCCGAGCGTGCCGGTGCGTGTTCCCAAAGAAGAGTTTGAGGACGATGCGGCGAAGGTTCGTGAGCTCTGGTCGCTCGTTTTTGGTCCGTCCGAAGGTCAGGAGGCATAAAAGGACCTAAGCTAAAAGGCAGTTTGAATCTTCTTAGCTTATGAGTCTCGCTGCTTCCGACTACCGTGCTCCTTGGTGGCTGCCCGGCGGCCACCTGCAAACCATTGTGCCTGCCGAACTGTTTCCGAAGGCCAAGGTGATCTATCGCCGTGAGATTTGGAATACGCCCGATGACGACATCATTGCCGTGGACTGGTCGACGCCGGAACCCATTGATCCGAAGGCGCCGATTATGGTGCACATCCACGGTCTGGAAGGGTCTTCCAACAGCCACTATGCCCGTGCGCTGATGGCGCGCTGCGGTCAGGAAGGCGTGCGCGGTGTGGTGATTCACTACCGGGGCTGCGGCGGCGTCACCAATAAGAAGCTTCGTGCTTATAACGCAGCCGATGCCGAAGAGCTGGATTGGGAGTTTGCGCGGCTGCGCGAACTCTACCCTGAAGCTCCGATCTATGCGATGGGCGTCTCGTTGGGTGCCAATAATCTGCTCTTTTGGGCCGGTACCCGAGGCGAGGATGCCGCAAAGCTGGTCTCGGGCATCGCTGCGGTCTGTTCGCCTCTGGATTTGGTGGGCTCGAGCTATGTTATTCGTAAAGGATTCAGTCGGATTTATGACTTGAATTTCATCTCGACGATGAAGAAAAAAGCGCTCGCCAAAGCCAAGCGTTTCCCGGGTGTCTTAGATGTCGAGAAAATAAAGAAGATTCGCTGGCTCTGGCAGTTTGACGATCTTTTTACGGCGCCGGTTTTCGGCTATAAGGACTACATGGACTATTGGACGAAATGCTCGAGCAAGCCGCATTTAGGCGGCATCCGGCTGCCGACGCTGGTCTTGAATGCAAAGAACGATCCGATCGTGGGATACGAAGTTTTACCGAAGATTGATGAAGTTTCTAAGTTTGTGACGTTAGAATATCCCGCTGAGGGCGGCCATTGCGGGTTCCCTCGCAAACCGAACGAAGGAAGCCTCGGATTTCTGCCGACACGCACCTTCGATTTTTGTTTCCGCGGCCGCTGAATGTATCTAATTTTCCCCCGGTATGTGCAGCCGGAAACGGAGTTGAAATGCCTTTAAGAAGTACCAAAGACTATTCAGTCGGAATCCTCTACTTTATCCTCTTTATTCTGACCATCCCGGCGATGAACTGGGTGGTGATGAATGTCGGCACGGTTTGTACCGCCGACGGCCCCTGTTTGATTCCGGTTTGGCCCGGCATCATGGCTCCGAGCGGCGTGCTTATGGCCGGCGTAGCACTGGTGCTCCGCGACGGACTGCAGGCCAAGCTTGGTGTTCGCTGGTCGCTTTACGCCATCATTATCGGCGCAGCGCTGTCCGCACTTTTTTCCGAACCGTCCCTGGTCTTGGCTTCCGTGATGGCTTTCTTCTTCTCCGAATTGGCTGACCTCGTGGTCTACACACCGATGCGCAAGAAATGGCCGGCTTGGGCCATTATGGCAAGCGGTTTGGTGGGCTCTATGGTCGACAGCGCCATCTTCCTTTCTCTGGCTTTCGGCTCCATTGAATTTATCTTCGGACAGGTTCTGGGCAAGTTCTGGATGTCTCTTGCCGTAGCTTTGCTTATCGGGTATCTTCATAGCCGCCGCGCTAAAGCGGTTCAAGACGAAATCCTTTCCCGTTAAGAATTAAGAAGATATGACTGAAAAGAGCCCGAAGACCGCGGTACTCCTTATTAACCTCGGTTCTCCTGATGAACCGACTGCTTCGGCGCTCAAACCCTATCTGCGGGAGTTTCTCTCCGATCGACGGGTTGTCGATTTAAATCCGATTTTTTGGCAGACGCTGTTAAATTTGGTCATTCTGCCGCGCCGCAGTCCCAAGTCCGCCGCGCGTTATGCGCAGGTTTGGATGAAAGAGGGTGCGCCGCTGAAGGTCTACACCGATCGCATCGCCGATAAGCTGCGTCAGCGCCTGCAGGAAAAGGCCGTTAATGCCGATGTGTTTGTCGGCATGCGTTACGGCAATCCTTCGCAGGTCGAAGTTTTTAAAGCGATTCACAACGAGCACGGTTTTGACCGTGTCCTCGTCCTCCCGCTTTATCCGCAGTATTCCTCCTCGACGACGGCCTCTGTTTCCGACGCCGTCTCGAAAGCTATGCAGCAGATGAAGAGCCACCCGAAGGTGCGCTTCATCCGCGACTATCACACGCATCCCCTGTACATTAAAGCGCTTGCCGATCAAATTCGCGAGCATTGGGCAAAAGTCGGTCCGCTCGGCGAGAAGGACCGATTGATGCTGTCTTTCCACGGCATGCCGGTCCGCTACTGCAGGGAAGGCGATCCCTACCCGAAACAAGTTCGCGCAACGGCTGACCTCCTGATCAAGGAACTCGGGGCGGACCCGACAAAGGTAGTGCTTTCCTACCAGTCCCGTTTCGGTAAGGAAGAATGGTTAAAGCCTTACTCGGACGACACGGTTCGCGAACTCGTCGGAGAGGGCATTGAACGATTAGACGTTATCTGCCCGGGATTTCATACCGACTGCCTCGAGACGATTGAAGAAATCGGCCTGGAGCTCAAGGAGACTTGGCAGAAAGCAGGCGGCCAATCCTTCCACTACATTCCTTGTCTGAATGATTCCGAGGCTTCCGTTTCGCTGGTTGAGAGCATCGTCGAAGACGAACTTCGTCACTGGCCGGAATAATTTTGTTACTTTTTTCGCTTGAAAAAACGAGCTAAGGGAAAACCCTTTGGTTTTCAAGCGCTAGGCGGGTGTTATTCCCGTATATCGTTTAATTTGCTACAGATTTTCTCTTCCTGATTTGCTTAATTCGGGTGATGTCGGCTCTTGAAAGGATGGGCTGTTCTCATAATGTCATTCATCAAAGGTTGAAAAAAGGATCGGGCGACCCCATATCAACCATTAAAGGGTTCGGGACAACCGGACCCCGATTTCTGAAAAAAACTTGAGGACAGTTAATGCAAGAAAACGAATTAAAGAACGGACAGAACGTCCCACCTCAGGACGAAGCAGCCCAGCAGGCTCCGGCTGAAGCTCCGGAACTTCCGGATCTGGATCTCTCTGCTGAATTAGCTAAAGCACAGGCCAAGGCCGCAGAAAACTACGACCTTTATGTACGTGCCGTTGCCGAAGCAGACAACACCCGCCGCCGCGCCTCTGAAGATGTTGCTAAAGCCCGTAAATTCGGCATTGAAAAATTTGCAGAGTCTATGCTGCCGGTCGTAGACAGCATGGAAAAAGCGCTAGAAGCGTCCGCAAATGAAAAAGGCCCCTTCAAAGAAGGCCTTGAGATTACCTACCGCCAGCTGCTGAGCGCACTGGAGCATAACGGGATGAAGTGTGAGAACCCTGTGGGTCTTAAATTTGATCCCAACACAATGCAGGCGATAACAATGGTGAAAGATCCTGCAGTCCAGCCGGGCTGCGTCGCAACAGTGTTCCAACGCGGTTGGAAGATTGCCGATCGAGTTCTTCGTCCGGCGATGGTGGCAGTCGCGCAGTAAGACTTGTTTTTTCAGGAAACGACTCAATATAGAAACTTAACAGCGGGCAGCCCTTCTGCCGGCAAGTGAGGAAATTTAAAAATGGCAAAAATTATTGGTATTGACCTTGGTACAACAAACTCCGCCGTTGCGGTTGTTGAAGGTGACAAGGTCCGTGTGATCGAAAACAGCGAAGGTGCTCGCACCACACCTTCCGTCGTTGCATATCTTGAAAAAGAAGTGCTTGTCGGCGCTCCTGCTAAACGTCAGGCTGTTACGAATCCTGCCAACACACTTTTCGCGATCAAACGTTTGATCGGCCGTCGCTACGACGATAAAGAAGTTCAGAAAGACATCAAACTGATGCCTTACAAGATCATCAAGGCTGCCAACGGCGACGCCTGGGTTCAGGTTCTCGGCGACAAGGATCTGGCTCCGCAGCAGGTTTCTGCTGAAATTCTTCGTAAGATGAAGAAGACCGCCGAAGACTATCTCGGTGAAGAAGTTAAGGAAGCCGTTATTACGGTTCCGGCTTACTTCAATGACTCCCAGCGTCAGGCTACTAAGGACGCCGGTAAGATCGCCGGTTTGGATGTCCGCCGTATCATTAACGAACCGACAGCTGCTGCTTTGGCTTTCGGTCTTGATAAAGGCGGCAAGGGAGATCGTAAGATCGCTGTCTATGACCTGGGCGGCGGCACATTCGATATCTCCATCATCGACTTAGCCGATGTTGACGGTGAAAAACAGTTTGAAGTTCTGTCCACCAACGGCGATACATTCCTTGGCGGCGAAGACTTCGACCAGAGAATCGTTGACTACGTCATCAAAGAATTCAAGAAGGACACAGGCATTGACCTGAGTCAGGACGTTCTGGCTCTGCAGCGTTTGAAAGACGCCGCTGAAAAGGCCAAGATCGAGTTGTCCAGCCGTCAGGAAACAGAAATCAACCTGCCTTACATCACTGCTGATGCAACAGGTCCGAAACATCTGAACATCACACTGACACGTTCTAAGCTCGAAAGCCTCTGCGAAGATCTGATTGAAAGAACAATCGAACCTTGCCGCAAGGCCCTGAAGGATGCCAACGCTACTGTTGAAGACATCTCCGACGTTATCCTCGTCGGCGGTCAGACACGTATGCCGGCTGTTCAGGAAGCTGTTAAGGAATTCTTCAAGAAGGATCCGCGTAAGGACGTGAACCCGGATGAAGCCGTTGCTATGGGTGCTGCTATTCAGGGCGCTGTTCTGTCCGGCGACCGCAGCGACGTTCTGCTTCTCGACGTTACACCGCTTACCCTCGGTATTGAAACCCTGGGCGGCGTGATGACTCCGATGATCAAGCGCAACACCACGATCCCGACAAAGCACTCTCAGGTGTTCTCTACTGCCGAAGACAATCAGCCTGCTGTAACCATTAAGGTTTACCAGGGCGAACGTGAAATGGCAGCAGACAACAAGCTGCTTGGCGAATTCAACCTTGAAGGCATCGCTCCGGCTCCGAGAGGACTGCCGCAGATCGAAGTGACATTCGATATTGACGCCAACGGTATTCTTCATGTTTCCGCTAAGGATAAGGCTACCGGCAAGGAAAACCAGATCACGATTAAAGCTAACTCCGGTTTGAGCGACGCCGATGTCGAAAGAATGGTTGCCGATGCTGAAGCCAACAAGGAAGAAGACCGCCGCCGTGCCGAACTGGCTCAGGCTCGCAACACAGCCGAATCCAGCATCCATCAGGTTCGCAAGACCCTGAAGGACCTCGGTGAAAAGGTTGACGGCGCTGACCGTGCTGCCTGCGAAACTGCGATCAACGACCTTGAAGAAGCTGTTAAGGGCGAAGACAAGGATCTGATCACAAAACGTACTGACGCTTTGATGGCTGCTGCTCAGAAGATCGGCGAAAAGCTGAATCAGCAGCAGGCTCAGCCGGGTGCTCAGCAGGAAGCTCCGAAGTCTCAGAAGAAAGATGACGACGTTGTCGATGCCGACTTCAAAGAAGTCTAATTCTGAAACTTGTTAGACTGTAACTAACGTAAATGAGGCCGTTTCCGTAAGGTTGCGGCCTCATGGCGTAGATAAAGAGACAAAATTTAAGGGTTTTTACCCGATAACCGAATTCCGTAAAGAATGGCTGACGAAGAAGATTTTGATTATTACGAGGTACTGGGAGTCACCCGTACTGCTACTCAGGAAGAGATCAAGAAAGGTTATCGCCGCATGGCGATGAAGTATCACCCTGACCGCAACAAAGGGGACAAGCATGCCGAAGAAAAATTCAAACAAGTAGGCGAAGCCTATGAAGTGCTGAAGGACGAGCAAAAGCGTGCGGCATATGACCGCTACGGCCGTTCTGCATTCAACGGCGGCGCCGGCGGCGCCGGTGCCGGCGGATTCGGCGGGTTCGGAGGTTTTGATGCATCTCAGTTCGGCGATATGGGCGATATTTTCTCCGAGATTTTCGGCGGAGGACACGCCCGCAGCTCCGGACAGAATAAGCAGATGTTCCGCGGTGAAGATCTGATTTATGACCTCGATATCACGCTTGAACAAGCCGCAGAAGGCTACAAGACAAAGATTAAGGTTCCCTCCTGGAGCAAGTGCACAGCCTGCGGCGGATCCGGTGCAGAAAAGGGCACGAAGGTAGAAACCTGCCCGACCTGTCACGGCAGCGGTTATGTCCGCGCCGGCGCCGGCTTCTTCCAGATTCAGCAGACCTGTCCGCGCTGCCACGGAACCGGCAAGTACATTCCTCATCCCTGCCACAAGTGCCACGGCACCGGTATGCAGGAAGAGAAGAAAGAACTCGAGATTACGATTCCCGCCGGTGTGGATGACGGCAACCGTATGCGTATTCCCGACCGCGGATCGCCCGGACAAAACGGCGGCCCCGCAGGCGATCTTTACATCCGCATTCGCATCAAGCCCCATGACATCTTTGAACGTGACGGGCAGGATCTGCACATGGAGATGCCCATGAGTTTTGTGACGGCGGCGCTCGGAGGTGAACTCGAAGTCCCGACGTTAACGGGCAAAGCCACATTGCGCATTCCCGAGGGGACTCAGTCCGGAAAGACCTTCCGCTTGAGAGGCCACGGCATCCGTAGTGTTCGCAATGCTGAGAAGGGCGACCTGTACGTTCATACCACTGTGGAGATTCCGGTAAATATGACGACTGAACAGAAGGACATCCTGAGACAGTTCGATGCGTCGATCAATCACAGCAAGAAAGATCATCACGCGCCGGAAAGAAAAAGTTTCTTCGAAAAGCTCGGCAAGCTCTTCAAGTAATTCGCCTCTGAATTAATAATTCAATCCCGATTTTGACTTACCCGTTGAAGTCGGGATTTTTTCATCATCAAAAAATTTTTGTGAAAAAGATTTGCAGACTAAATTCGATTCAGAACACCGAAATCATGGGTGAAATCAGGCGTTAGGTGTCTAAAACCTCCGTTGATCGATTTCCGTCCCAAGAGAGATATTAGGGCAACTATTCCTCTTTTGTAGACTATAGGACAAATACTGTGGAGCATGAGTTTACTTATGAGAAGGCCTTCGTTTGAGGTATTCTCACATTTGTCGACGAAAAAAAATACATAACACATCATGCTGAATCGAACAATCCTCAGCCTTATATGCATCTTAGGCCTCATATCCTGTTTAACCGCATGTAATGACAAAGAAGCAGTCAAGCAGAAAGTTCAAGCCATCCAAGTAACAACGCTTAAAGCCGAACCTACCACTCAGCCGTATGTGGCCGAAGTGTTCGGGCAGACGGAAGGTTCTAAAGCCGTGATTGTTTATCCTCAAGTGACTGGTCCCGTGCTGCAGCGGCACTATGCTGAAGGACAGAGCGTCAAACAAGGCGATGTGCTCTTTACGATTGATCCGGCACCTTTCGATGCCGCTAATCAGAGCGCAGAAGCGTCGGTTATTCAAGCGCAGGTGGAACTGAAACAGGCGGAGAGAGAAGCCAAGCGATTTGCAGCTTTGCGCAAAGTTAATGCTGTAAGCGAAAAAGAATATTCAGACCGCATCAGCGCCTTGGAGTCCTGTAAGGCAAATCTAGCGGCAGCAAAGGCTAAAGCGCTGCAAACCAAAATTCAACTTGATTACACGTCGGTTAAAGCGCCTGTGAGCGGAATTGCCGGCAGGTCTTTAATCAATCCCGGAACACTGGTAACCGCCAACAATTCGGCCTTAACTGATATTACACAGGATGATCAACTTAAGGCTCGCTTTTCTTTAAGCGATAATGATCTGCACGGATTCACGATCACCGAAGACTCTCCAGTGAGTGTGGTGCATGAGAAAACAGGCGTGGAAGTTCCTGCGCGCATTAATTTTGCCGCTACTCAAATCGATCCTCAGACGGGTACCCGTTCGCTAAGCGCGGAGATTGAACGTTCTGCTGAGCTGCTTCCGGGACAATACGTGACGATCCGTTTGACGCTCGGCACACAGAAGGGCGTTTATCTGATTCCTCAATCGGCGGTGCGCCAGCTGCCCGACGGAACTTACAGCGTCTATTTATACAAAGACGGTGTCGCGAGGGCTCAGTCTGTGACGGTGGGTCGCTGGTCAGGCAAAGATTGGATTATCACCTCCGGCCTCAAATCCGGAGATCTTGTGATCATTGATCAGATCCAGAAACTCAGAGACAAGGCCAAGGTGGCCTTAAACCAAGACAAGAAAACCGCTTCAAAGCCGACTGAAAAATAACTTGCGATAGGTGAACCGAAATGCTTTCTCAATTCTGTATTCGGCGGCCGATTTTCGCATCTGTCATGTCGATTTTGATCGTGATTGCGGGTCTGCTCGCAGGACGTGTCCTGCCGATGGGCCAATATCCTGACATCACGCCGCCGGTTGTTTTTATTTCAACTTCTTATGAAGGGGCTGACGCACAGACATTGGCTAAGACAGTTGCTGCGCCAATCGAGGATCAGCTCTCCGGTGTTGAAGGCCTGCTTTATTACGAAACTTCCATCCGTTCGAACGGAAATGTTCGTATTACCTGCACGTTCGAAGTCGGTACAAATCCGAACGACGCGATGCTGGAGATCAATAACCGCGTGCGATCTGCAGAAAGACGGTTGCCGGAAAGCGTTCGACAGAACGGCGTGAACGTCCGTAAGCGCAGCGAAGAAACGCTGATGATCGTGCCGTTTTATTCTCCGAATGGCACTCTAAAACCGATTCAGCTCGCTGACTACGTGAATCTGAACGTAGTGGATGCAATCAAACGCGTCCCCGGCGTCGGTGACGCAGACGTTTTCGGTAACGCACAAAGCGCGATGCGTATTTGGCTGAATCCGAAGAAAATGGCTCAGCTCGGCATTACGGCTATCGATGTGCGCAAAGCGATCGAAGAGCAGAACAATCAGTACGCTGCCGGTAAAGTCGGTACGTCTCCGACGACTGATGATCAGCAGCTGGTTTATACGATTCGCACAAAAGGTCAGTTGCTGACACCGGAAGAGTTCGGCAATATCACCGTCCGTTCGCGCGGTGCTGACGGTATTGTTCGCATTCACGACATTGCCCGGGTCGAAGTCGGAAACCGCAGTTATGAGGCATACAACCAATTAAACGATGTTCCGAGCGTTACGTTTGCTGTTTACCTGCAGACAGGCGCTAACGCCATGCAGACGGCTGTGGATGTCAAAAAGCGGCTTCAGGAGCTCTCCAAGAACTTCCCGGATGATATCGCTTATGTGATCACGGACGATAACTCAAGATTCGTCGAGGCTGCCCTTAATGAGGTGGTTCAAACCTTACTGGAAGCCGGTCTTCTCGTGCTTTTGGTTGTGTATCTCTTCCTGCAAAATTGGCGCGCGACCCTTATCCCGATGCTTGCTGTGCCGGTTTCCTTGATCGGTACCCTTGCAGGTCTATGGGCTCTGAATTTCTCTCTTAATACGTTGACGTTATTTGCGATGACGCTGGCCATCGGTATTGTGGTGGACGATGCGATCGTCGTGCTTGAAAACGTCGAACGTATTATGGAGACGGAAAAGCTCAACGCTTTCCAGGCTTCTCAGAAGGCCATGAAAGAAGTAGCCGGAGCTCTGGTGGCTATTGTGCTGGTGCTGAGTACGGTTTTCACACCGGTCGCGTTCTTAGGTGGTATCGCCGGTGAGCTGTATCGTCAGTTTGCGGTGACCATCGGTGTTTCTGTTGTGCTCTCCGGCTTCGTGGCGTTAACGCTGACGCCGGCTCTGTGTGCTATTTTGCTCAGAAACAAGAGCAAGCCTTTCAAAATCTTCCGGCTCTTTAACGACGGCTTTGAGCGCTTCAAGCTGAACTACATCAAGGGTGTGTCCTTTAATCTTCGCCATCGCTGGTTTACGGCCGCGATTCTTGTCGCTGTTACCGTCGGATGCTGGGAGTTCCTGCAGATCGTTCCGACTTCTTTCGTTCCTCGCGAAGACCAAGGCATTTTGCGCGTGGCGATTCAGCTGCCGGAAGGCGCGACTCTGAACCGTACCGGTGTGGTGGTCACAGACTTGAGTCGAGAAATCCGCAAGATCCCCGAAGTTGAGAACGTTACTGCATTGGTGGCAAACGATACGATCGCAAACGATACGAAATCCAATGCCGCTTCCCTGATTGTTCAGTTAAAACCCTGGGATCAGAGAACGCGCAGTGCAGAAACGATTCGCCGGCAGCTTCAAACGCTGGTGAACGCACGCACGGATGCCGTGGGTCAGGCTGTGAATCCGGCGCCGATCCGCGGCCTGGGTCGTGCCGGCGGTTTGGACTTCTATATTCAATCCCGAGAATCGGACAATCCGCTTGAACTGCAGCAAGTGGCCGAAGATTTCCGACAGCGTTTGGTTGCAAAACCTGAAATCAGTTCGGCCCGCTCGATGATTCAGGCGGATGCACCTCAGCTCTACCTTACGGTTGATGAGGCTAAGGCTCTGGCAATGGACGTGGCTATTTCGGACGTTTATGACACGCTCGGATATTTCATGGGCGGCAAGTACGTCAACGACTTTACGCGTATTGGAAAAATCTTCCGCGTCATTATTCAAGCCGATGCTCCGTACCGCATGACACCGGACTCCTTAGGTGAGCTTTATGTCCGTTCTGATACCGGGAAGATGGTTCCTCTTTCGACGTTGGCCCATGTGGAACGCACTTCAGGCCCGGAATCGTTGAAACGAGAAAACGGTTTCTTGGCTGCGTCTATGAACGTTAATGCCGCGCAGGGCTATTCCACAGGAGACGTCATTCGAACCGTGGACACCGAAAGCCAATATTTGCCGAGCGGCTATTATGTGGATTGGACGGGTCAGGCTTTCCACGAAAAACGTATCGGAAGTTCTTCTGCCGCTGCGTTTGCTTTCGGCTTGATCATCGTGTTCCTGATTCTGGCCGCGCAGTTCGAACGCTGGTCGCTGCCGATTGCCGTCGTAATGGCAGTGCCTTACTCAGTCTTAGGAGCACTTGTAGCGACGTATTTCCGCGGCTTCTCGAACGATATTTACTTCCAGATCGGGTTGCTTGTGCTGATTGGTTTGACAGCTAAGAACGCCATTTTGATTGTGGAGTTTGCAGCTCAGAAGATGGAGGAGGGCCTCGAAGCCAGACAAGCTGCGCTCGAAGCTGCGAAACTTCGTCTGCGTCCGATCGTGATGACCTCTATGGCTTTCATCTTGGGTGTCATTCCTCTGGCCACAGCAACCGGCGCCGGTGCAGCTGCTCGTCAGTCCATGGGTACCGGTGTCTTAGGCGGCATGCTGGCAGCCACGTTTATCACGACGTTCTTTATTCCTGTCTTCTTTACGTGGTTTGTGTCTAAGAAGATAAAGACTCGTCGGTGAGTTAGGTGATTCGGTCGTCCAGTTCGATGCGGACGACCTTTTGATGCCGAACTAACTAATAGTGCTTTTATGCAAGGAACTACAAAAATGCGAA
>OJQM01000227.1_pt1 | contig 37089 bp, 40 predicted proteins | sample 1598751 | NCBI WGS metagenome assembly OJQM01 (sample SAMN03922455, study PRJEB24848) | human gut metagenome | isolation source: stool sample | host: Homo sapiens | place: Germany | collected 2009-11 | reverse complement strand
AACAATACAAACTTCTCATGGAAGGCTTCTCCATTGTTGCAAAGCGCCCTATCACAGAGCTTACTAACCCGCCTAGAGCCATTTAGTTTTGTGCAATACGTAGAAAATAAAATCCTTCATTATGGAGCATATTTAATTGTTACCGGCACTTATCCACGAACAGAATACAGATAGTGTAATAAGTCATCTGAATTACACAATCATTATTAATTTCGTGGATAATACCTCTGAAAAACTGGAAATATTCAGTTTCTCAGAGGTGTTATCCACCGTCAAAATGCCTATTGGTTAAATGCCTTAAATTGGCATAATTCAAGGCAATACGCTATAATAGAACTAGTAAAAAGAGAGGTTCCATTATGGCAATTAAGTACACAGAAGAACAACTTAATACAGTAGACAAGTCGCTTATTATACAAATGTTTCTCAATCAGCAGGAAGAGTTGAGTAAAGCCGTAAATCAGATTGAGCAGCTAACAAAAGAGGTTCAATCTGGTAACGACAAGCTGCAGCGCATGATGGAACAGATAATTCTTTCCAACAATGCCCGCTTCGGACGTTCTTCCGAAAAGATGGATAATACTGACCAGATTTCATTTATGGAAGTAGATGGAAACATCATATTTTTTAATGAATCTGAAGCAGTATGCGATCTATCCGCCGAGGAGCCAGAAGACCTGGAGCCTAAGCCACGCGGAAAGAAAAAGGTTGGCAAAAAGGAAGCTGATATGTCAGGTCTTCCTGTAAATCGTGTTAATCACTACATGACAGAAGAAGAGCTTATTGCTGAGTTTGGCGAGAATGGCTGGAAGCAGCTTCCAGATGCAATCTCAAAGCGATATAAATTTATCCCAGCAAAGGTCATAGTTACAGAGCATCATGTAGGTGTATATGCCAGCAAGAAGGATAATCGTATAGTGAAAGCTGATCATCCAAAGGCTCTTCTTAAAGGAAGTCCTGTATCAGCATCTATTGCTGCAGCTATCATGAATGGTAAGTATGTAAATGCGTTTCCTCTTTATCGATTAGAAAAAGAGTTTGAACGCTATGGTCTGGCAATCACCCGCCAAAACATGGCCAACTGGATGATCCGTCTTGGTGAGACCTACATATCAGTTATGTATGATTATCTGCATAAGCTAATCTATGACTATCATGTAATCCAGGCCGACGAAACTCCGGTTCTCGTAAACAAGGATGGCCGAGCTGCAGGTAGCAAGAGCTATATGTGGGTCTACCGTTCAGGGTATATGAATCCTGAACAACAGATAATCCTATATGATTATCAGCTCACCAGAAATGCCTCACATCCTAGAGAATTCCTAAAGGATTTCAGTGGAATCTGTGTGACCGATGGATATCAGGTCTATCACACTCTTGAAAAAGAGAAAGAAGACCTAACCATTGCGGGCTGCTGGGTTCACATGAGACGCCGATTCGAGCAGGCTCTACAAGTGATTCCAAAGGGATCTCAAAAAGGAACCGTATCATACATTGCCATGAAGCAGATTCAGGCAATCTACCGGGAAGAAGGTAAGCTAAAGGATCTGACTTCCAATGAACGACTTGAGCAACGACAGGCAATAATCAAACCGCTTGTGGATGCCTTGTTTATGTACCTAAAACAAAATCAGGCAAATGTATCGGGCTCATGTAAGCTTCAGGATGCATTTAAATATGCATTAAACCAGGAAAAATACCTCAAGGTATTCCTCACAGATGGCGATGTACCAATCGATAATAATGCAAGTGAGCGAGCTATCAGAGGTTTCTGTGTAGGCAAGAAGAACTGGCAGATGATTGATACAATCAATGGTGCCAGAACATCAGCCATGATATATAGTATTGCTGAAACAGCAAAAGCTAATAATCTTAAACCATATGATTATTTTGAGTATCTCTTGGAGGAGATACCAAAGCATATGGAAGATACAGACCGTAGCTTCCTAGAAGATTTGTTACCATGGTCTGAGAATCTTCCAGCACATATCAGAAAATAAAATATCAAACATACAGTCGCCAGGGATGGCGGCTGTAAAATTTAAGGAGTACTCGCTATGGTGCATTTACACTACGACGGAAGACGGGTATATATAAAACAAGAGCTGGAAGCTCCAATTTAGCGCTTCCAGCTCAATCATTATCATAGAAGATTATTATTTACAGACTTTTTCTTCATAGTCTCCAATGAGAAAACAAGTTTACTTATTCGAACAAATAATTCATACGTTTGAATTAATACATTGTACGTATGTAATAATCCATAGGCTTTTATAAACAACCCCAAATCTCCGTCCTAAATCAGCAACATACTCATTTACCGTATCCGGATCAGTAATGATGGTAAGATCCTCCGATTGAATAAGTCCTGTCTTTTGCTAATTCAGTATATAATTTCCATTCGTTTGAATCTGTGTATTTCATACAACATATCCTACTAACTGTATACCCTCAAGTTTTAAATAATTCTACATCATATTATTTTTATAATTATGTACTAAAAACTCCTTCTGAATAGTATGGATAGTATCTATAAATTTTTTCAAATTTACATATTTCTTCATATTTGATTCCATGAAACTTTTCCTCATCACGCTGAAATTCTTCTCTAGATATAGGAATATTTTCTAATATCAATTGAATTTCTTTATTTGTCAACTTTGGAATATCTATTGTAAAAATAGTCTCATCACAAGATGTAAACAAATATTTTTCATATATCTTTCTATTTTCAATCTTACACTTCAGTTCGTCATCAACCAGAACTCCACCAATCGTCATCATAGGAGCACCATCTTTATATGTCAAAAAAAGTAATTGTAAATAATCTAAATTACTTTGATTTAGACGATTTCTCATCTCAACAACATTATAAATTTGCGTATCAATTAACTTTTTAATGATAATAGGCATTCTTTTTGTTGAATAATAATTTTTGCCAATTGTATCATCAAAATAATCCCCGACACTATTTTTAAATGATTGCATTTTTTCAGATGGTATTTCACCTCTAAAAGAATAGTTGCATGAAATAAAAAACATGCTTCCGACATCTATATTACGACATATAGTTTCGATATCTATCAACATTGTATAATCAAATGCATTATCATAATCTAACCATATTAAATTCATTTTTTTATCAAATCCCTCTATCTGAGGAAGTATTTCATTTGTGGTTCCATACCACATTTGAATACATTTTAATGGTTTATTGAAGTCATATCTTATCTGACGCTCCTTTTCCGCCTCAATACTAATCATATCTGTGACACCAAACTCATTATGAAGTAAAAGGAAATCAGTAAAATATTTTGCCCCAAGACCAATATACCTCATTTCTCCATCAGCTCTTATCAACTGCATTTCTCGAATCAAATCACATAACATTTTTCGTTCTATTGATTTAGCTGGACGAACCTGATAATTTATCTTTTGATCACTTCCTGGCATATATTAACACTCCGCATCTCTATAGTATTCAAACGTCTTTTCTCCAACTTCTTTATACGATTTTACATCAAGCATTTTTTTAAGTTCTTCTGCTTCCTGCTTAGGCTTTTTATAACTGATTGTAACATTAGGAACTGTATTCACTGATATATTTTTTATATTAACAATCCTACTCTCTTTTACATTGTTAATATTTTCTATTGTCATTTCAGTTCCTTTCATCTTTGCAATAGTTTCTTCTATCCCATCATCCTCTTCTTCAGTATTCTTCTTTATATCATCCAACATGTTTCCTATAATTTTAAAGAACTCAAACATTATTTCTTTTGCTCTTAAATATATCAATGAGGTCTCATCTATACCTGTCTTTGTTGTATTCCAAGGAAGTTTTTCGGGATGCTTCGAGCTAAAGTAGACAATCCCCCTAAAACCAGCATACTTATTATGAAACACAACTCCACTACTTCTGTTCTCCATATCTTTCCATGTCGTAAGTGAAGATTTATCTGCTGCTACTACAAGTCTTCCATTACAGTAAATATACCAACCTGCCTCTTCCGGCGGATATTTTGTTCCTATACGAGGTGCTATTCCACTCAAAATTTTCACATTAACATCTCCATCCTGATATTCTTTCTTTATCGGTTTCATATCATCACTGTCAACCAAAGAAATATTATTTCCGACTAATGACTTTTCATTTACTATAATCTCTATTCCATATACAATATCCAATCCAACTCGTCTCTGTATATGTTCTATTACCTCTTTTTCAAACGACTCGCTTTTAAACTCTGCTGCAATATCTGAATATAAATCAATAATCTCAATTTTAGTACCTGTATTTTCTTCCTTATTTTCCATATGATCCTCATATGAAGAAAAGCGAAAATCCCAATCATTATCGTCTTTTTCCATCCATTCCTGTACATTAAAGTCAAGTTTAAATTCAGTTGTTTTTGTAATAGAATGGATTGAAAAAATTTTCCCCATCTTAAAAAGTGCTCTCTTCATTCCAATTCCAAATATCCCAGTTGTTTCTGTATTGCTATTTCCAACGTTTTTAGGTCGTCCAAATCTAAATGCATAATTTGCAGCAATATCTAACGGAATTCCCCCGCAATTATCTTCTATTGTAAATTTGTTTTCATCAAATTTTATATCAATTTTCAAACCAGCAAATTGATTATCTTTTTTAATATTTCTTGCACCATCAATACTGTTATCTATCAATTCAATAATTGCTTGTTTCAGCATTAAATCACGAACCAACATATTTACAAAAAATTCCTTAGTCGGACTTGCTTTTACAACATTCTCCATACGTCATTATTCTCCTTTAGCTTTCTTTTTTTTCATAGTTTTAACAAAATTCAAATATTTTCTGGTGTATTTATAAGAATCTGAAAAGATATTATTAACCGCCTTATACAATTGTGGCTCATGTTGTTGCATTGCTTCCAATTCTTCTTCAAAGTTTTTAGAATATGGACAACCTGCACATCCAGTCCTTTTTAGCCCATATTCACTATAACATCTGCTGTTTACAATGTGATAATGTTCCTGATAAACATTTTTGGTATCACTCAGATACCAAAAAATAGGTCTATACTCATCGCAACCATCTTCATTAGACGAAAAGCATGTTTTGTAAGCACTTTTTCTTGCTCCCCCCTCTGCTTTCCTTACTCCATACATATTCAAATCAAACCTTTCTTGCTCCTTATAATGCTTAGCAACTAATTTTTTAGCATAATGACAACACTTGTTAGATACTCTGAATTTAGGTGGATTTTCAATCATAAACTCCTTAAGATACTGATTATATCCAATATTAAAACTACTCTCTCTTCCTTCAGTTCTTCGTTCAAAATCATTGCACCACCATCTCAGTGCAGCTCTGCACTGAGGATATCGTTGTGTCAATACATCAAATGTTTCGTCTTCCCATTGAAAATTATGCCTTTGCAGTCTTTCAATCCATTCACTAACTTGCTTTGACAAAAACGGCTGTCCATATTTTTTGCAACAAAGTGGCACCGGTTTTATAGCTTTAATTCTCTGAATTTCAATACCATATCGATGTTCCAAATATTCCAAATGCTCTTTTGTTGCCGTAAACTCTAATCCCGTATCAAAGAAAACATATGTGATTTTGTCAGCATTATCGTATTTTTGACACAAATCAAGCAAAATATCACTGTCACTACCTCCACTGACAGAACATAGTATCTTTTTATATCTCTGTAATTTAGAGTATGTAATTATAATAGAGTCTCCTATAAGTTCATTTTTAGGTGCCAGATCTAATATTTCATTAAGATTCATTATTTTATCTTTAAATTATCCCTTACATATTATATATTGTTTACAACACCTCATCAATTAATACAATGTGGAGTTTCAACAAAATCATTGTATCATTTGCTCCATAATTTGTAAATATTTATTCCTTGTTTGATTCCTCTTACAGATATTTTTACATTTCAACTCTCAAAGTCAGGTAATATACTTTCAAAGATAATAAGACCATTCTGGGGAGCCTAAATTTTTATGTTACAGTTTCCCCATGTAATTTAGTTAAGTTACAGGATTAGCCCATAATTAGTGGTCAAACCCATATTTTTTCAAAAAACTACCCAAAGGGTTGACATAAAATGCAAAAAATACAGCCGCTCTCGCTACTGACAGATTTTTGAGGTAGCAAGAGCCCCTTGAATTAGTGGTATGTCACTTGCCTACTTTGTCACGCATGTTGTTGGCAGTGGTGTATGCAGTTTGGTTGTGTTTAAATAATTTTATGCTCATAAAAAATCTGTAAATATATTCAACTATTCGAATCGTTTTTTATCTTATTTTATCATGCAACATGCTTTCACGTATATTCATTGTTGTATTATACTTGTCTTTTAACGCTTCAAGCAACAAACGATTTCCTTCTGTAAATTGTGGTGACATAGTTACCTCCATATTTCCAAATGCATTATCATCTAAATCCAAATCATAATAATCCAAAAAATCATCCTGTTCAGATTTTAATTTATTCTTTACGTAAGAAAAAATAGTTGGCAAACACAAATTTTCCACTCCATTAATTGGTATAAAGCGAAGCACATATCTCTTTTCATTTTGGAATTCCCAATATGTATTCTTATATTTACCTAATTTAGAGAAAATATATTAATGTTTTCTTTATCATCAGTAACAATATTAGGTATTAAACAATCTTCATCATCAATATATTCTACACTTTCAAGTACTTGATCATATTTAGCATTTAATATAATATATTTGTCATTAATATATTCTTTAAGTGGAACAACTAAATCCGCATGTTCTCCACTAATTCCTATATTCTTTGGCAAATATTCTTTAAATTCTTTTTTAGTAACAGAATATTTCTTAAATGGATTTTCTTTCATTCCAATCCTTACACCATTAAAACAATTAGAATATAATTTCCACATTGCAATGCTTTCTTTAGACTGATCCATCCATGATGAAATAAACACATACTTTGAACAGTTATACGTATCTAATGTTTTTGCTTCTTGTATATCATCCATTTTTTCAATGGGTTAAGTCGTAACTTCTTATTTTTCAATATTAATGCTAACGATTCCAACGTGGTATACTTGTATAATATTTTCTCCAAAATAGTTATTCTCCTCTACCTACTTAAAAACCAAATGATACTTCATTCCCATTTTAACTCACAGTCAATATCAATCCCAGCTATTGTATTCTCTATCTGATTCACATCTACAACTTTCTCTGCTCCATTTCCAGATCTCTTTTTATATTTTTGTATATCTTCATCATACTTTATACGCCAAGCACTATTAGAAGAATCTACACAATCTCCATTTAAAAACTTTCCATGCAATATCTCATAAACAGTTCCATTATCAGAAAACTCAAATAAAGTTGCATTTCCTGTGTTATCATTGTATCTTCCACCAGAAGTATCTCCTATATAGTATTTTCTTAATTGAAAATTATAATCCTTTATATAATCATCAATCAAAATAAAATCTGTTATCCTTACGTCAGTTTCTGTAAAATTCTTTACATCTGTAATATCGCAAAAATATGACTTTGAAATACCACTATTTTTGTTTTTGTATCTTGTACGATCTGTATATATCCATTCAGACTCATTACCATTTTCCCTATACAAAGAAACATAATCTTTTATTTGACCATCATGTAAATTTGATTCACATATACCAAATAATCTACCATCCATAAAATAAGAATTTGTTAAGCAAAAACCTTCCCAATGATAGTTTTCATTATATCTTCCTAAAAAATAAACTTCTTTATCATCATCCTCATACTCCATAATGATTGTTTTATTGATTAAATCTTCGGCTATATAATTATTTCCTTTATCATCACGACCAATAACAGTTGTTCTGCTTACAGACGGTCTCGCATTTGTTCCATTATTACTTTGATTTGAAGCGCTCCCCACCATTTTCAATCCATCTTCTGTAGGATATATGTGAAGTGCTCCCTTTAAAAAAGAAATCTGTTGATTAATATCCTCTATTGAGTTATTAACTTCTTTATATTCACTATTTAGGTCTTCAACTTTCTCAGATAAATTATGATTATCTTTTTGCAATGATTTAATCATAATTTCATCATCCGTAAACCTTAAGCTAAGCATCCAAATAAAAGAAATCACTGAAAAAACAATAGGTATGATTCCTATAAACTTGTTCCAATTTTTATCACCAATTCTCTTCCTATTATGTAGATGTTTTTTTCCCATAAATAATCAATCGACAATCCTATAGAATTTGCCTTCTCCCTTTGTTTTTTACAAATAATAGATTCATACTTAGTCCATACCCGGATTAATAAATAAAACTAAAGCAGCACTTAATTCAATCAACACTGACAAGCAAATTGCCATGCTCCTGATAATATGCACTTGCTACCTAATGGTAGTTATCCCATGTTGATGAAAGGCTATTCTGCAATAAAAAGAAATGGCGCCTGATACTTCTCCCACTCCATATATGTACATTCAATCATTGATTTGCCTGTGCAAGTCGGATGAACTATGTCAGCCTTGCCTATTAAATCCAGCGTATCGTTGGCAATGTTGTATGCAGTTTGATTGTGTTCAAATAATTCTATGATCATAAAACTATCCTATCATTGAATTTTTTATAATTTTGATATTTTGAACAAGATAGTATTTTGGCCTTTTTTGTTTCTAACGACCAAGATTTTGTTGAATCAACATAATTTTGCAGTTCTGTTATTATTTGATAATAGTCCCTATAATGCGTTTTATGCGATATAAGTAAATCTAAGATACATTGATGAAATTTATCATATACATAAAAGTATCTTTCAATTTTAACAAAATCTAAATCAGTCATTTGCGCAGTTGTGTTTTGATTTATTTTTGTACATTCATTATTCAAGCAATAAATCCATTGTCCATGTGCAACTTTATTCCTTATTTGGCTAGGTTCAATAATATATTCTTGCAGAAGTCTATTTAATGTTTGCTTTTTATTTGCAACTCCACCTAAATTATTTGTATTAAGTTTGTTAAATGCAAGCTCAACACATTTTATCCATTTCTGTTCTAAGTTGTGCTGTGCCATAATTTGAGTAATTTCTGATTCTGAAAATGCATTTGGAGTATGGATAAGCTTTAGAAAAGAAGTTTCTACATAAGCAGAATAAAGAAGGACATACACTTTTGTCAGTGAGATTAAGTCAGAATCCTTTTTTTCACGAATAGCTCTATTAACTAACGCAGAAATTCTTTTTTTCTGTTTTTTCAAATCTCTTAAATTTTTAGTACTTGCTATAAATATTTCTTCTGCCATAGTTGTATATCAGGAATTTCAGGATGCTAAAAATCACTAAAGATTTAATGAGCTTTAGCATCCCGGAATCGAACCGGAACCTCCCTTCATAAAAAAGGTGTTCTACCATAATAAACTAATGCTCATATCTATAGTACTATAAGGCAAATAATAATTCAAGTTTATATTTTGTAAGCGCTCAATATTCCAACGCTAGATCTTAATTAACACTTGCATCATCTTTGCCAGATGCAAGCATTTTACTACAATTTAGTTTTTGCAAACATTTTGAACTTCTTTGCTCCACGGAGTCAATGCCTCAAGCTGTTCATCTGACATATCTTCACCTGGACGATGCTCCAAAAGATATGTCAGGTATTTATAAATGTTAAGCTCATTGGCCTTTGCCATCTCGACCATTGTGTAGACCAGTGCACTGGCAGTGGCACCTTTTGTAGTTGCGCTGAACAGCCAGTTTTTCCTTCCAACTGTAAATGGACGTATGGCATTTTCACTTAGATTATTGAAAAAACTGCAGTGTCCATCCTCAAGATATGTCATCAACGTATCTTTCCGGTTTTGGGCATACTTCACCGCTGTCTCGAAACGGCTTCCCTTACGTGGCTTCTGCTCGTCAAGCCAGCTCCAGAACGCGTCGAGTATCGATTTTTCTTTTTCAAGACGATAGGCTTTTCTCTGCTCAAATGTGTGCTTCTTGTTCTGTGATCTGCGCTCATACTCAAAAAGCTTTGAACAGAACTGGACTCCCTGTACTGCCGGATTGCTGTAATCATACTGCTTTCCTTTTGGAACCGCATCAATGAAGTATCTTCTTGTATGCGCCCAACAGGAGCATCGCCTGATACCAGGGAGATTATTATAACCCTGATAACCATCTGTTTCCAGGTATCCGTCCGAAAAACCATCAAGGAAATCAACTGCATTGTATCTTGCCCTTGTTTCCGTGTAGTAGTAAAGGACGATAGGTGTCAGTCAATCTTCACCAGAGCGGAGCAGCCACATGAAAGAATCAGTTTCGGGATTTCTTTCAGGCTACTTCAGTATCTGTATTCGTATTTCATCTGACATGTGATTTTTTGCTCCTTTTTCGATACCAATTGCTCTATCAATAAGCCGTAGAAGATGATCCTTTGTAACAAGATCATCAATACATACCATCTGCATTTGTGTTCTTACTTTTTCTGTTTCCTGTGTCATCATAGAAGAATACCGTCTTTTTTGATACCTCTATTTATACTAAAAAGAGGCTGAAACGCGAAAATACAGACTTTTGGCATCTTTAATATAGCAAAATCCCCGGCAAAAAGCCGAGGACTTTGTCTACAGTCTGAAGCATATAATAATATGTGCTTTTATCATTCCGTTATGATTTAAGTATAACCTTTAATATCCCATCTAACCCTTTGAAAGCAGATGTAATTTCATACAAAAAATCATTATTTTGTTCTTTTATATCCCCGCCCTTTCCAATTATATGATTCATATATTTAAGCGTTGCTTCATATATTTCCGGCTTTTTCGTATACTTGTCCCTGTATTTAAAAGAACACTTAACGTCTTTTACTTTATATTTTTTATTCGTTCTTTTCACATAGACCTTTACAGCATCATATGATCTTTTATCCAATTGATACGATAGATTTTTAGAAGTGTCCAAATTAGAATAGATGACTTTACCATTATCAGTTTTTGCAAGAAATTCAAATTTATTCCAATCAATTTCAAATATAATTTCACCACAAACATGTTGTGGTTGATCATAAAAACGCACATAAATTTCTTCTATAACATCTCGCTTAACAATGCCTTTTTCTAAATCATCCTTTATCGAGAGACCACATGCATCTGTAAGTTCTTCTAATACCCCAGCCAAAACATTTAATCTTATTTTTACATTTAAATCTATATCCACTTTAGGCGGCAATAAATCAATCATTTTCTTTTCTCCTAGTATGACTTTATTCTCTTTTTTGCTAACTCATAAATTTCGGAATAATCCAATCTTTTAAATGCTTTCACCTTTCTTTCAATTTTACTTATATTATATAAATTTAAGTTCCTTTCACTTTCTATCATTTCCCATACATATTTCTTTCTAATATCATTTTTTAGTTGAGCAAAATCTGAAACTGTTGCATTTTTAAATGTATTAAAAAATTTTATATATTCCGTATTATCCAACTTCACAAATGGGTCTAAAATATTTTTTACAATACTTATTTTTTCTTTAAAATCCGGTTTCCATTCAAACATATCAGCCCTTCCAGATCTAATTAGTGGTGCATAAACCATAGAAAAATCATTTCCTGTCAATATAATAGGTATTTTTCTTTCATTGGAATGCTCTGCTAAATTCATCATTCTACCTGTTAGAAGGTTTGAATTAATTGTTTTTTCGATTTTAGAATCCTGATTGGCTATACCCATATGAAAATCATCAATAAGTATTGAAACACAATGTCCATTTTCCTTTCTATAAATTGCATAATAATAAATTGCGTCAAAAATTCTCACAGCATCACCCTCATGCGCCCCCGAAAGTTCTGATGCTGAAACATACAAAACATCAATATCATGTTGAATTAATGTTGCAATTGTCTGAGAAGTTTTTCCTTCTCCTGCTGGTCCTTCAATTACTAAATATAATGGCGGCACAAAAATTTCATTATACGTCATATATTGTGAAACCACATGAACAAGAACTTTTTCCATAAATTTTTTTGTGACTATCATATTTGAATAGTAATTATTTTTTTCTGTAATAAGCGTACATCCCGATGGACAAGTCATATTATTCTCCGCTTCATATTTAGCTCCTCCATCCCTATATGAATTTTTTCCAAGTAATTTATCTAAATTATTATTAAAAACCGTCATCTCGTTGCTCCTCTCTGCTCTTTTTATTCAATCGTATCTTTTATAGAATTATTTTTTTTAATGTAAATATCATCTCCACTTCTATCAAATCCCAAAAAAATTGCTAATCCCTCTGCAAATTTGTCATCTGATTTCTCATTTTCCAAATCATTAATATTGGGAATAAATGAATTATTTACATAATCTTCTGTATTATATTTGTGTTCCTTTAAAGAATTATCAACTGTAATTTTACCTTCTTTTTTACTTTTATTAGATTGGTTCTTCAAAGAATCATCAACTGTAATTTTACCGTTCTTTTTACTTTTATTAGATCTGCCCTTCAAAATAAAAAAGCCTTCTATTATCGCTTGAGCAACTGTTCCCAATGCTGTAATAATTGCTGCTATCACTTGTTCACCCAATTGTTTCCACATTTTTTCTCCTTTAAATAAGTGCCTGTCCACGAGTATCTATTCTAATAAATTGACGCGTCTATTACTTACACATGAATGCTATCACAATTTTATAATGCTGCCTATCCGCAAAATTTCCAAATATTAATCTTACATTTTATTTATATTCACTATATTATTCTATATTTATTGTTTTTAATTTCTAATCTGAATATTTTTATTGAAATAGCAATATTATTGTTTTATAATATATTTACGTTATAGTTTTAAAAGGAGATTTTTATGATTGATAAATTACCAGATGATATAGAAAACACAATTGTTGACACTAATAAAGAAATAATTAACAAAATAAAGCAACTGATGCTTTCTCGAAAAATCACACAACAATCATTATCTGAAAAAAGCGGAATTTCACAATCTACATTATCCAAATTACTAAACGGAGATGCCCACTTTTCTTTGAATCAACTTATACGACTTTCTAAAGCTTTTGGCGATAATATATTTAATACCATTGCTTCTACTGATTTCAGAAATGGAGTTTCTTTAAACTCGAACAGCATTCTTGAACTTACCGAAACTGATAATATTATCTTAAATACTGAAAGACCTGCATTTAAGGGATATCTTAACACAAGCTATTACACCTATTTTTTATCTACTGTTTCTGGATCTAAAGAAATCATTAAGGGAAAAATATCCTTTTCTGAAACAGCTTATAAACGATGTGGTGTGACATTCACTCTTAACACTGGCAAAAAAGATATACAAAATAATGAAATTATCAAACAATATACCGGATGTATGCTTATTTCAATTCCTCTATCAACATGCTACTGCATCTTAAAAAACGAGGAAATTGGTGAGTTATCGTTTTTAAATTTTCAACATATGTTCATTTTTAATGAGTCCATGAGATGTAGGGTCTGCTCAGTTCTAACAACATCTAGTGGTGAACAAAGACGTCCTACAACTAATAGAATGATTTTGTCCGACTACAAATTTAATTTAGATGACTCAAATGATAAAAATTTTCTTATGGGTCAATTAAAAATGAACAATAAGAATATTCTTATTAAAAATAAGAATTTTTCAGAAATAATTGAAGGAAAACAACAGTATGAAGAAATCTTTTCATCACGCTCATCTGATATAGAATCAAATATTATATGTATTGATGAAAATCTCATATTGGCCTCAAGTCTTAATATAGAAGAAAAAATATCGTTAATAAATGAATTACGAGCTGCATCTCTTGCTGATACAAAAAACAAAATCAGTACTAATACTGATGAATACCTGTATTCTTATATAGAAAATAAAAAGAAATAATTCTTTTTTCAATTAACCTATTCTGATATCAAGTATAATTCCGGACGCAGGTTAAATCCCAAATTGATAAACTAACTTGCGCCTGCTAATATATATGCCTAGGTTTATATTATTATTTAGGCACCACTAATAATTAGACCGTCAACTTTTATCACATGATAATTAGAACAAACTATTACCAGCTAGCTACCCAAAAACGGCTGCTACATAATTTGGACACCGCAAAATCGGAGAGCAATCTAACAAATGTGCGCCCTCCGATTTTTTATCAATTTTTATAGTTAAATATTTACATATTTTTCATAACATTAGCTCTTTTAATTGCTAACGACACTTTTCCATGTAAAAATCTAACATAATATTATAATGTAAGCGCTCAATATTCCAACGCTAGATTTTAATTAACGCTTGCATCACCTTTGCTAGATGCAAGCGTTTTACTATATTTTAATTTTTGCAAACATTTTGAACTTCTTTGCTTCACGGAGTCAATGCCTCAAGCTGTTCATCTGACATATCTTCACTTGGACGATGCTCCAAAAGATATGTCAGGTATTTATAAATGTTAAGCTCATTGGCCTTTGCCATCTCGACCATTGTGTAGACCAGTGCACTGGCAGTGGCACCTTTTGTAGTTGCGCTGAACAGCCAGTTTTTCCTTCCAACTGTAAATAGACGTATGACATTCTCACATAAGTTATTGGAAATACTGCAGTGTCCATCCTCAAGATATATCATCAACGTGTCTTTCCGATTTTGAGCATACTTCACCGCTGTCTCGAAACTGCTTCCCTTTTGGAATCGCATCAATGGAGTATCTTCTTGTATGCGCCCAGCAGGAGCAGCGCCTGATACCAGGAAGATTATTATATCCCTGATAACCATCCGTTTCCAGGTATCCGTCCGAAAAACAATCAAGGAAATCAACTGCATTTTATCTTGCTCTTATTCAGTGTAATGGTAAAGGACGATAGGTGGCAGTCCATCTTCACCTGAGCGGAACAGCCACATGAAAGAATCGTAAGTAGGTAATAATTAACTTGTTGCAATCCGTTGAATTATTTTGCGCTTACTAAAAAGGGCGCATTTTTCCTTTTCGGACCTTCAAATCGTTCTACATAACCTTAATTACAATATAAAGCTCTAATTAGAATTTTTGCAATCGCATATTTTCAAAAACTTTGCTGCCTTCAAATTCATTTTCCGCATTATATAGAACTTTGTTTTTATCATCATATTCGAAAAAACTACCTATATTACTAGGAGTTTCTACGTATTTCGCATTAAAGTCTAAGTCTATTTTTTTAATATTATTTTCATTATATTTTTCTAATAAAGTTATCATCGCATATCCTCTTTTACTTTCCTAATGCAATATCGCTTAATATTCCCCTATCAATTTTAACGATAGAAGAAATTTTCTCTTGGAAATCATGCAACTCTTTCTGTTTGTGTTTTTGATAAACATAGAGTTCCATATCATGAATACAGCACTCATAATATTCAGTATATACTCGAAAAAACTCCTTATCCGCTATGATATAATTACCTGATATCTCGCTTGCATTGCAGTCACCAGATGTATATACCTTTAGGTTATCTCCTTGAATTTCATCTTTATCATCCGATAATACACTTCTAATGATACTTTGTCGAATTTTATGACTATCGTCCTCTTGCATTTGCTTCTCAATAATATTGAAATTCACAGTTTTTTGAAATGCTTCCTGATATTTTTTAATTTCATACCCAGATGTCCACAAACATATCAAATCAGCATATATTTCTCTAAAGAAAAAAAGGAGCCTATCCAATACATATGATATTGTATTATAATATCGTATATTAGCGATATTTCTTTTTATGAGATTCACCTGATTCATAAGATTGACTATATCCTTATCGAACTCATGAAAATTACTTATATGCTCTTTATCATTGAAGTAATCATCATATATATCATTTAATATAAGGCTTTCTATACTCTCACTTATATCTATTAATTTATCTAAAATGACGTTTTCTAAATAAGCCTTAATGGATATTGAATAAAAAAACCGATCTTCTCTATCTATTTCATCAAATTTTGACTTTAATTTCTTTTGCACATCCAAAAAAAACTTATCAAATAAACAAATCTTAATTTTTTTATTTTTAACAACATCATCACTAAACGATGTATTTTCTAAAATATGCATTCCAATCTGATTAAACAATAGGAATGCTAGGTAATATGCTCTCTTTTTTCGGTTTCGTTGTCGTTTAGTCAAAACATGAAACATTTCATGCATAATATATAATGGCATATCCGAAATATCATCTAACTTGCCAACCGGCATGTTAATAACAACAACCTTGCCACTTGTTTTTCTTTCATTGAACAATGTCTGCGCAGATAAAGAATTCTTTAACGTAGGATTCAAAATAAATGCATATTGCGGTTCTTTTTCGTCATATAAACTAACCACATCCCTTATTATTTCTCCATACCAAGCATATAATTTGGGCGATATCTCATACAATGACGAATTTATTGGAGTAGACATAAACATCTGCTTATCGGCATTAGCTGTTCTATTTATAACATTTTCATATATACCAGCAACAACACACAACGCCTCTTCCAAATCATTTATATAATTAACTTTTTTTCCAGGATCACATTCATCAACCGCCTTAATGACTTGTTCCTGAAAATAAGTGCAAAACAACTTCATAGGTTCAACTAATATCTTTCTCTCATATTGATGAAAGAATGTCTTCTCTATCTGCATTAGTCCATTCAACAATCTAATAAGTGCGATAATATACGATTTTAACGCATTCTCATCATCTACTCTTTTAACTATAGCCTGTAGACTCTTGATATTATCTTGTATCCATGCTTGATTATCTTTTCTCATAAGATTCTGCTCCTTATTTACGACAAATAAAGCTGGTTTCAATGTTATAAAAAGCCTTGTTATATTCTTCATTACTATGTGTTAGAATCTCTCCCATAGAATATAATGGCAATATTTCTCTAATTTGAATATCTTTAATTATAATTATGATATCATATTCACCGAATATGTCATACTTCTCAAAAGAAAAATTATCGTTATCATTCTGTAATATTTTTATTAACTCTTCAAAATACTGTTCTGCGCATTCATAATTCTTAATACTGCACTTCAAAAATACATCTACAATCTCAGTATTGAAATTATCTTTACTTTTTAACGTCTCTTCCGGAATAGCAAAAATAGTGAAACTCTTACTAGTAGAAAAACTTCCACATATTTCTTTTACCCTTTTCATACCTGCTACATAACTATCAGTTCTGATAACCGTTAGCAGTTCCCAATGCTCTAGCGAATAATAAACCATAACATCCGATTCGGAATTGTAATTGTCAATTACCTTTTGAATCTTTTCTTTTTGAACATCTTCTCCAATACGAATAACTGTAATAAAACGATACTGAAATGAATCTTCAAGGTTCCAGAATAATTTTTCTTTTTCAGTATATGTGCTACTAAATAGGCAACTTAGTGCTTCTATAGTATATGTACCATCTACATGATCTGTTACTCTTTGTGATTTATTATCACATATACTGTAACTATCCTTTATTTCTTCAGGAACACTCACGGATATTGCATCATGATACCCAAACGCACAATATACGCCTAATGGTTTATTATTATCATCTTTAGCAACATCATCATCCGGGTAATGATTAAATAATTTTATGAATCGAATCATATCTAGCTGTTTCATATGTTATTACTATCTTTCCTCTTAATAAGGTATAACGCAATTATCGCCGTATTACTCTCGCCTTTGAGTGACGAAATTGTATTATAGAATATTTTATCAATATTTTCTGTTTCTATAGTGCTATTGTTAACAATCAAATGCCAATAAATCAATAATTCTTGAATATGTTTGTCAATACTAACACTATCAGGCAGCTTATCTATCTTGTTCAGTTTAAATTTCTTAACATTAAAATTTTTACTTTTTTCAAATAGCAACTGCAACATTAGTACAAAATAAACTGTTTGTATTCGTGCAACGTCTTTTTTTCTCTCATAAAGTAAATTCAAGATATATGTGCAAAATTCCTCAGCCTCCGAAATAGAGCTCATGACAGCGGCATCCATAACAGCAGCTACTGCCAAGTGTATTATATGATCATATTCGTCTTCGCTAATTTCAGTATTTGCATTATAGGCATTATTTAATGCTTCATAGCAAATATTATATACCTTTTGCTTTTCATCCTGAGATTCCTTTACTACTGTAAACATACAATAAGCATTTTCGTAATAATAGTTATACACAATTGTCCATTCCTTACCATTCAAATGACCATTAGTTTTATTGAACTCATTTATTGGAATCTTAATTATTCTTTTGATAACCTCAGATTTATCACTAAAAAAGTCATCACTTTCCATCACTTTGCGTATATGTGTAACACTTTCCGGTGATAGGATATAATTATACCAGGAATTCTTTTTAAACCAATTGCGAAACTGCCACTTTTCCTGAATTTCTATAGCTTTTATCGTCATTTTCATTGAACTAAACGCTACAATAAATACAATGATCAAAAATTCCTCTAGCAATACTATAATTATACCTGTATAACTCATATAAATATTACCGTACAAATTCAAAATATAGATTACTGGGATTTTTATCATTATCCAAATAAATAACAATGGCAACGTAATATTTCCTAACATATATCTAAGGCATGTTCTATTCGATACCCCTAATCTCTTCAAATCCAAGATACTATAACATAAAACGAATATTGCGACCATTATAGAACCATATGTAATAATTAAATTGCATAAACTTTCTATGCTTTTTGCACTATTCTCCAAAGGCATTATCATAGCTTCAGCATGGCTATATAAGAAAATCGACAATATTATCTCTATAATAAATATTGCAACAGGAATACCAATATCTCTTTTTTTCTTAAACATGCCCTTTATGCTCTGTTTCTTACTCATTATATATTTTCCTATATGCATCTCTCTTTTCTAAAATTTCTAATTATGAATCCATAATATCACTAAATTAGTAAAAAATATATATTTTTTTATAAATATATAAAAAATTGAAATGTTATGCTCATGTTGGCCTTCTGACAGCAGTAGAAGGAGAACTAGCATGAGCAAATATATTCCCGGTAATCAAAAACATCTTACTCTCGAAGATTGCAAATACATTGAAAAATTCCTAAACTCTGGCTGTTCTTTTAAGGACATCGCAATCAAAGCATTTAGTGAAGCGTTGTGATATGGTGCACGAAAAGGTCGATTTTTCATAAGCGCATGTTCATTAAAATCCAATATTCTTTCACCTTTTAGAGAATCACTTTGTTCTAAATTAGTACAACTTTCAGGGACATTTCCTCTTCCTTCAAGAAACCGTATAACATCTGTCAAATTCTCAAATCCAAGAATTTCTATTCTATCCTCTTTCGTTAATATTGACACCCTATTTTTTTCACATAAATCTATTATTCTTTTTGCATCATCTAACGATTTGTCTCCCATCATCTTCATAGCATGTTTCTCTGAAATTCATAAACAGCAAACAATTTCATCGATTGATGCATCATATACATTTCTTGCAGTTATAAATTTATCTAATAGTTTATTCGCTGTTACTGGTCCGATTCCTTTGCATCTGGACAACCATCCCCAGTACTCATCATTTGAATATATAATCTTCATCCTCTCTTGTACGTATTTTTTCGTTTTTACGTATCATGTGGTACAAAATTAAAATTTTTCTAGTTATTCATCTTCAAAGCATCCATATAGCCCAAAAGTCTCTTTTGCTGCTCATAATCCAACTGCTGGTATGTCTCAACTACCATTCCAAGTTCAGTATCTTTTGCAAAAACATATGTCTGATTATCCCTGCTTCTGGTTCCAATATGTTCTGCTCCTGACAATAACTCATATGGCGAAATATCCAGCACCTCGCATATAATCAATATCTTGTCACTTACCGGATTAGTATGTTTTTTCTTCCAGTCACTAATTGAACTTTCTGCAATGCCAGTCTTTTGCGAAAACTCCTTCTGACTCATACCTTTTTCTTTTAATTTTTCAAATATTCTGTCACTTATTGTTTTCATATTCAAATATTAATAGTTTAATAATTCACAACTTTTAGCCGTTATTAAACGTTCCTTAATCTCAAGCTGTTTTTTATGTTAACACACTTAATACACAATCTCAATAGTCCGTATATCCAAATTTATTATTTTATAAAAATTTAATAGTGCCTGACCCCAAAGAGATAGCCTCCTGCTTCTCTACGATCTAGGATGCATAGTCTTTGATGATATTGGTTTTAGGACGGTTTTTGCTACCTTTCGTTCTAGGCATGGTGATAACCTCTTTTCTTTTTAATCAAAATTGTTCTAAAAATCCGGGATAACCACATTCAATCTTAATCGAACTATACTCTTTCTTCATATCGTATTCTTGAATATATTCATTTCTCATCGAATCAATATATTGAATTCCAAAATGAAGTCCTTCTTTTAGTTCATCTTCGTCAACCATGAAAAACAAGTCGATAGATTCTCCCACCGCAATAACATTATTAAATGCTAATCCGCCATAATTGGCCCCCGTATGAACTACTAATGTATTTGCAAAACCATTTCCTATGTTTTTTATGTTTACATTAACTTGCAACTGTTTCTTCTTGTCCTCTTTACTTTTACCTAAAGAAAAGCCGCGGGTTGCTTTTCCACGAGACGCCATTGTAACATTTAGGAACGGCTGAATTGCTGCCTTTTCCTTCTGCTCATCCGACTCCTTATAATAGCGAATAGTATAAAACACACCAATAAAAGCAAGTGTTCCGGAAATCATTCCACCAATAATCCCGCCCCAATATGAAGCTAAAGATCCAATCCACGTTGAGTCTATCGTGTCATTTATAGCTAGTTTTGCAATGGATATCCGTATCAGCGCTTCTACTTCTACCACCAACGTTAGTAGGACTGAAATGGCAATAAATGCGATTAAAAACCACACAATGTGTCTAATAATTTTATTTTTATTTTTCTTGTCTTTTTGAGGATTATATGGTAAACCAAAGCGTTTAAATGTTACCTTCACAATATACCCTCCATTCAAATACCGTTCTCACACTTAGCCACTATTTCAGCGTTGCCTGCTGCTCACCACGGAGAGGTGTGTAACTTATCAGAGCAGCGTAGGGAGCTACCGTTCCTAGTATATCACAATTTCATCCAGTTTTACAAACGCTTTCTTACCTTCATCACCGCACAATACATCAATCCGCCGATCATTCCACCGACTGTGTTGTAGAAGATGTCTGATAGCTGGAATGTTCCCAAGCGAAGCAATAATTGTAGCATCTCAATACTTACAGAAAAGATAAATGCTATCTTACCGCTTTGCCACAGTATCTTCTTACAGCCGCTTCCAATCTTCTCTCCGAACGTCCACATCACTACTACTGAAAACGGCACCATCATGATTACGTTCTCGATGCACTCGGTGGTCAGTTGCTGTTCACCATTCACTGTCTCCCAGATGCCCCAACCGCCCATAACATCGGACAAAGGATTCATCCACAGCTGACGGTTTAACAGGGTTCGGAACAGAATAAGTGAGGTCACAAAAGCTAAGAAAAACAACTTCCGGAAGAACACACTCTCCTTGAACTTCTGATACCATGTCACCATGGCATTCTTCCAGCCTTTGCCGGCTTCGGTAGGTTCATAAGCATAAAGATAGAAAAACATGGCTAGGAAGGAAAGCAGGAGTGAGAATCCAAACGGTTCATAGAGAGCTGTCAGGATGTTTGTGAGGATTTTGGCTAATACTTTTATTACTTCCATTACAGATTACTGAACAGATCCATCTTATACACACCGTTCTCCAGCATATTCTTGAAACTGTCCTTTACTGCTGCAACGTCCTCATGGTAGGTCATTCCGTACCAGGTGTCGTTAGTCTTCAGAACCTTTACTGACATCTTTCCCTGCTCCAGCAGTTCACCGATGAAGATAGGGATCAGATACTCTGCTTTCAGCGGATTGCCCGGTACCTCCTTCTCAAAGAACTCTTTGAAGCCTTCTTCCAACACATCCAAAAACTCCGGTGTTAATCCCCACATATTCATTGAAACCAGAGAATTTACATCAATCACTTTTCCGTCCGCTTCTGCTCCGGTTGCGGTCTTCACAATATTCTTTGTCTCCACAACTTCGGTCAGGTTGTTCTGCTCGTCCATCTTGCAGATGCCACGGGTCACACCACCGTTATCAGACAGCGTGTTCTTCAGCACGAAGCCAGCCATGCAGGACTTACCGCCGTTCACCAAATACTCATGGACAACCTTGAAACCTTCTTTGCCGTAGTAATCGTCTGCGTTAATGACAATGAACGGAGTATTGATAGCCCTCTTCGCCGCAAGCACTGCCTGTCCGGTTCCCCAAGGTTTTGTACGACCTTCCGGCAGAGTTCCCGGAATATCATTAATATCCTGGAAAGCGTAGTCTACTGTTACGTTATGAGAAGAGCAAATGGAGGCAATACGATCACCAATAACCTCTTTAAACTCTTTCTCGATATCCTTGCGGATGATAAATACTACATGGTTGAAACCTGCCTCAATCGCATCATGGATTGAGTAGTCCATGATGATATGTCCAGCATCATCTACCGGCTCCAACTGTTTAATTCCTGTTCCGAAGCGGCTGCCGATTCCGGCTGCCATGATAAGTAATGTTGTTTTCATCCTCTCTCCTTACGGAACCCAATAATATTCTCCTAATTACCTAGACTATCCTCGCTGTCGGACCCTATCCCTTATTTCACATGCTATGTTCCATCCTATCGCAGATCAAATTAACCTCCTCACGAAAATTCTTCCGATAGTTTTCTAAATCATAGATAGGAGTATTTTCTTTACACTTGTCTGCATAGTCTTTTGTTTTCATGATGTAATGGGCTGGTACCCCCCCCCACACTTCTCCGGAGGGTATACTTTTATTCACCACCGCTCCCACTGCCACGATACTATTATCACCAATTGTAACACCTGGTAAAATCGTACTGCGGGCACCAATAAAACAGTTATTCCCAATTCGAATTCTTCCGAATTTTAATGTTCCCTTATACTCATCTTGATCTCTAAAACACCAGGTAGCACCATCATGAGTTATAAAAGCTACATCAAAAGAAACCTCTGTATGATTTCCAATAGAAATCAACCATGGCTCACTACCCCAATCTGGTAATCCAATAAGTCTGCAATTTTCACCTAGCACTACGCCCATCTTGCGAGCATACCGCATCGGGTTTTGGCGCTTCATTATATATTTACATATTTTGTTTATTATGCCCATGATACAGTTCCCATTCTACGCGGCAAAAACGCGTCATTAGCTGGTCTATCGTTTAATTTGTCTGGTTCTCCATGATTTTTCTAATTTTTGTGTCATTACCCCAAATTGCCTTGGAGTCATACGGTCTATCTGGAAATGCTCCATATCGCAGCTTAATTCTATAATCATTTTCCTTAATAAAGCGCTCAACTCTATCTGCCAATTTTTCTGGTTTGCCTGAGCAAATATTAATAATCCCTTGCTCATTTTTCTGACCAACTACTGCGGCAACCTGTGCGCAGAAATCAGGGTAGTCAATAAAGTCATATTGATTTTGACCCAAGGTAAATGGAAACTCTGTCTTTCCTTCATCTACGGCCGCTGTAATCTTTGAGAATATTGAACTGCCAAACTTAGAATTACCAACAATATAATAGCCACGTAGCCACTGGAACACAATATTTTTTTGCTTACATATCATTTGTGTTAAGTCGCGTAATGCGTTCTTTCCAATTCCATACGGAGTCGAAGGATGACAAGGAGTGCTTTCATTTATGCTACCCTCAAAGAAGCCAATTTCGTGCATGCTTCCCATAACAGCAACCTGTTGAATACCTCCATCAACCATTTTTTTAATAAACGCATAGTGCTTAGGAAGATCATCAATATGCGCACTGGAATAGTGAACAAACCCGTCTCTCCATGCCAAATGGAGAAGCACATCAGGTTCGCCAAAGAAACTATACGGGTTATCAACTTCAAATAAATTGCAGGCAATTCTTTCTGCACGCTCATCTACAAACTGGGTGTTAAAATCCGTAGCTACAACACAATGGCCATTATTCAAGATACTTCTTACAATCCCCTGTCCCAGATATCCATTTGCACCAGTCACTAATATTTTCAATTTTGGTTCCTCCTTTAAAATTTGAATGTGTCTTTTAAGCCTATCCACTTCTGATCTTTTTCACTTAGATTTAACTGAGTTCCATCCATGTTATCCATCACAGGAGCCAATGTTGACAAATTGCCTGCGTAGGTCAGTTTATCCAAGCAAATAATGCGGTAGTCCGGGTACTTATCCAGCATATGAAATACAAAGTTGCTTCCAATAAATCCGGCGCCGCCGGTTACAATAATATTCATTATACTCACCTCATTTTTCCTTCCGCTACAGTCTTCAAATGCTCTCCATAAGGAGATTTTCCATAAAGCGCAGCGGCCTCTTTTAACTGCTCCGTTGTAATCCATTTGTATCTATAAGCAATTTCTTCAGGAGCGGATATCATAACCCCTTGCTGTTCCTCAACCATATGAATGAAATCAGACGCTCTCAGTAAACTTTCCATCGTTCCAGTGTCTAGCCATGCAAAGCCCCGATTGAGTAGTTCAACATTCAACAGATTATCCTTTAGATACATATCATTTAAAGTCGTGATTTCCAGCTCTCTTCTGGAAGATGGCTTAACCCTCTCCGCACGTGATGCCACACCTGAAGGGTAAAAATACAGACCGGTAATTGCATAATTACTTTTTGGTGCCTTTGGCTTCTCTTCTACGGACAATACTTTACCCTCCGAATCGAATTCAACCACCCCAAATCTTTCCGGGTCTCTTACATAATACCCAAATACAGTCGCAATTCCTTGTTCTGCCATTCTCTTAGCATTATCCATACTTGCAAACAAACCATTGCCATAAAAGATATTGTCGCCCAGTATCATAGCGCAGGTATCATCACCTATAAACTCCTTGCCAATAATAAAAGCCTGTGCAAGCCCATCTGGCGACGGCTGAACAGCATATGTTAGATTGATGCCAAACTGATGGCCATCACCGAGCAATTCTTTATAACGCGGAGTATCCTGTGATGTCGAAATAATTAGAATATCTTTGATTTCTGCCAACATCAATGTTGAAAGTGGATAATAAATCATCGGTTTATCATAAACAGGAAGCAATTGTTTCGATGTGACCATAGTGAGGGGATACAAACGTGTACCTGCGCCCCCGGCTAATACGATACCTTTCACTTTTTAGTCCTCCTTCGTTTTTTCCCAAATCTCTTTGTCAAAATTATATTTTTTATTACTTGAGCAGAATTTCCAGCAACAATTGTATTCGATGAAACATCCTTTGCCACAACACTCCCTGCGCCAATTGTAACATTATCTAAAATCGTAGGATTGGTTTTACTTCTGTCACCTTCCCCGTTTTTACCAATAACAACTCCCGGCAGCACTGACAAATTCTTACCGGCCTTGTATGGTGATATCACTGCTATAGAGTGCGGGATGTATAACCCCCCAATAATTTCTCCGATTTCCACTGTCTGAAGTGGCGGAAAAACAAGAGCACCTATAATCTTGTATAACATTACTGCTTCACCTTCCTCATTTTTATAACTCTATATCCCAGTACGGCACCAACCGCACAGCCAGCTATAATAATTCCATATCTTAAAACAGCATACTGATACCAAATTAATCCGCTCAAGCATAGTAAAATGGCCATAACCGCCATCAGTCCAACCGCTTTATCGTTGTATACTTCGTAGTTGGCACCTCTCTCTTTTTTACATACCACATGAGCACAAACAGCCTCTCCAAGAGCTAATACGATATACGCAACCAGAGTAGTATATGCCGCAGCCATATAACCAAATTTCGCAATACAAAAATAGTTCAAAACAACATTGGTAGCTGCCGCAGCTATCGAAGCATACATAATATATTGAGTTTTCTTATAGTAAATCATAATATTCGAGTACATATTGGATACGCATGTCAGAAAGACACCGCCAGCAATAGGTGGCATAATATAAATCGCTTCATAATATTCCTCAGTAGCTAATGTTCTTACAATTTCAGGAGCAAAGAATGTTAATAATGCAGCCACAATCGCATAAGCGCCCATAAGCAAAAGTGAATATTTCTTTATTTCATTCTTATCTGACTCAATATTCTGATACAGATATGGTATAAAAGAAGCATTTATCGCACTCCATACCAGTAAAGATATCGAACTAACGGTATACAAAGTACTATAAATTCCAACTGCACTATTATCCACCATTCTGCTAATCATCATCCGATCCGATACGTTAAGAACCTGTGCAGCTAAGGCATATCCAATCAAAGGAATGCTCAATTGTAAGGAGAATTTCCAATATTCCTTATTGAAAAATGTTTTCCCTCTAAAAATAATGATGAACCACAAAATTCCGTAAACAATATAAGATACGATATTCGATGCATAGAGTCGTCCATTCGCCACGTCAGACAGTTCCTTAGCGTTCATGTGAAGCACAATCATTACAGCACATAACGATGCAAGAAGAGCTGTAATAGCTGTTAAACTGCCCGCAAGTTTATATTTATATTCGTACCGCTGTCTTGCAAGCCAAAAATCATATGCTGGGGCTACAAAAAAACCAATCAGCATCAAGACCATTAAATCTGTTGACAGACCAGTCAGTCCATTCCAAAAAGACGGACATATTATATAAATCAAAGCAACAATTAACGCAACAAAAGACGTTAATGATAATACCGATGACTGATATTGATCTCTCTCTTTTCCAAACTCTTTTAATGCGGCAGAATAACCTCCAGACGTTAATGAAAGCGTCACTACTGCATTCAACATGGAATGCCACGAATTATATAAATTAACTACACCAATTTCAGAAGTAGACATGATTCTCGTAAAAATTGGTACTGTGATAATTGCTAGCCCTTTTGAAAAAACAGATGCCAAGGTATACACTGCTGCCGATTTTACTCCGATGGGCACATTTTTTATTTTATCTAATATTTTGTTCATTCTAATCCTCTTTCCATATATTAGCCTCAAAATCAAAATGCTTAATAACATGAGCCGGGTTTCCTACTGCAACTGAGTATGCAGGAATACTTTTCGTTACTACAGAACCAGCACCCACTATACTTTTTTCCCCTATTGTTACATTTGGAAGAATAATAACATTATTCCCAATCCAAACCCCATTCTCAATTGTTACACCCCCCGCCGAAATATTTAAGGGATTATCTAGGTAATTCTTTGTAAGTGGCGAATTTCCATGATTATAATCTATGATGAAAACATCAGACGCTATCAGCACATTATCACCGATTTGAACTCTATTGGCACATTGAATCGTCAGGTTCCGCGTTGCACGTACCCCAGATCCAATTATAATTGAGGGAGAAGTCTCAAATTTCTTACCATTGTAAGAATCCCAGCACAAGAGTTTGCTATTCTCTCCTATCGCGATATTGGAACCGCATGATATATACTTGGGAAGCCGAAGCTGTAAAGAACCATCGACATACAACCCTCTATGATTTCGCTTAAAATTGTATAATTCTATCTTTCTACGAATTTTTTTCTTTATATCCGAAAACACAGTCTGCTCCTTTCAAAAGCTACTCGGTAAAGCGGTCAACCCACGCTTCTATGGAATAATATTCTCGAACTTCGTCACTGTAGTTTCTAAAAGGCTTTGCAAAGAAAGCTTGAAGTTCATCTGCAGTAGTTGTTTTTAAGTCAACAATGAAGATATTATTTTCGTCATAAAATACTGATTGTTTAACCGCAGTATTCGTTGTAACAAGTTTTTTATTAAAAAAGATTGCCTCCATCACTCTCATCGAATATCCATCTTGTTTCTGTTGCGCAATATCTAATATGGCACGACTGGTTCCGACCATCTTTAAATAATCGTAGTACCCTACATAATCATCTCGATATTCAAATGGAAATTTTTCTTTTCTTTCTCCCTTACTAACAATAACAAATCTTGGGGTTAATCCTGCAGAAGTAAACATATCGTATAACGATAAAATATCTTCCTTCCTGTCTTTTAAATAACCAAGGAACAAAGTATCATATTGTTCATGAGCTGTCTGCAAAGTCAAGGTGCGATCATACATGATTGTATTGAACTTCAAACCATACTTTTCGCACTCTCCTCTATCGTATGAATAAAACTGAAATCCAGAATCCTTTACCGCATTATAAGTAATTTCAAATTTTGATTCATCCTTTGCTATATTCCAAGAATAAAAATACAACTTCGAATTCGTAGCTTTCTGTGCAATATTTCGTAGAAGTTGAGAATCATAGGAAAAAGCCACATCTAATACAATTATTTTTTCATATGAATCAATATTTTTGAACCAATCCTGATAAAAGAAACATGTCCATCTCGATTTCGCTTTTCTGAGAAATTTGAGTACAGGATTATTGAACTCAGCGTGGTTCTTAAAGAGTCCTCTAATTGATAATCCCGGAATATGGACATGATCAAAATAGTACGCATTTTCGTTAGAGCATATCATAAGAGTTTTCTTCATCAGTTATTGTCACCTCCTCATATTCTTAGTTGCTACCAAATACATTGGAATCATGAAAAATGCCGGATATATCAAATCTGTTTGTGCCAAAGTAGTATTTACAAAAAGCAAAACATACAAAAATGCAACTGCTCTTCTTTGATATCTAAACACCGGCGTGAATATCATTCCAAGAACTATCAACCATGGGATAATCCCATAAACAGCAGCAAAAGCTAAAAGACTTGCTGCTACTAAACCACTTCCAAAAGCATTTCGTGCTGCATAGAACGCGTCATATCCTACTCCCAATGGATGCTGAAAAACGGTTGCAAGACTAACCATCATGGTTCCTAATCTATACTGGCCTGTCCCCGATGATACATCAAAACCGCTAGCAGAAGATCCAAATAGTTTTTCGATAATCTGTTTATACAAAATACTATCATTTGCTCTTGTTGCATAATCTACAAATAAAACAACGAGAGCAATAAAAACCAATCCCATTAAGTAAAATTTAACTCGGCTTACCTCATGTTCTTGATGAGTAAAATAGAAGAAAAACAAGATGAGAACCAATCCCAAATAACCTGTCGTCGATTGAGCTGTAATAATTCCTATTAAGATTATATTTAAGCATCTTCTATATCGTCTTTCCGCTGCAAAAGAGAGTTTATCTTTCCAAAACAGTAACACAAACAATGCCATGTTCAAAACAATCTGATAGACTCCTGGTTCAGTGAAAATGCCACAATTTCTTGTGGAATGAATTTCCAAGTAGCTATACAGAAGTACTCCTTTACCATGCCAATATGTTTCCCATCCTGCTGTTCCCAGCGCCTGAGTATCATAAGATTGAGCCGGCCAAAGGTTGACTAAATTCGGTGCAATACAAAAGACGGCCCAAAACCCAATACTAATTGCTGCAAAAAATTCAACAGTTTGAATCCATCTATTTAAAAAATTTTCTCTATCACAACAAATAGCAATTTGTGTGCTAAGAATACACACCGCAAACTGATACCACGCAGAAAGTCCTACACCACCAACCAAAAATCTAGAAAATACAGTAAAGAACAACAGTAATAAAAGAAAGCAAATCGAATACCGAGATCGATATTTGTTCTTAAAAACAATTAAGGCAGCATATACTATAAGTAACACAAAATACTTCATAGTTCCTGTCCAGTACTTTGCAAACAAACAACTTCCAGGAATTATGAACATGAGGTATATCAATAAATATTGTGTAATCGCCGATTTGTTAATTCTGATTTTCATTCCATTCTCCTTTTCCGATTGCTTCAAATTTCACAAAGACAAACCAGTTTAATCTCACATTTAATCAAATTACGGAGAAACTTATCGAACCAGCAACGCTTTCCACATACCAAAGATTCTATCGTCTGTGAGTTCTTCACGAATTTTAACAGACTCTTTAGAAAAAGATTCTCCAAGTTTTTTGTCTTCCATTAAGGCGAGCATACGATCAGCCATCACATCCGCATCTCCTACAGGAATCAAATAACCATTTTCCCCGTCACGAATATACATTCTAGCGCCACCTACCGGGCAATCCGTGCATACCGCCGGAATTCCAATTGCCAACGCTTCCAACATGGAATTCGAAATACCTTCATAGTCAGAGGAAGAAACATAAATAGCCGATTCGGCCATAATTTTGTGAATTTCACTGGAGAAACCGTGAAATTTCACCGCCTCCGAAATGCCCAACTGCTCAGCATACCTCACAAGGGCTTCCTTCAGCTCCCCTTCTCCGTAAATCGAAAGTTTATAGTCCTGCCGCTTTTCCCAAACAATACGGTATGCGTCCAATAGCATAAAAAGGTTCTTTTGTTTGTTAATACGGCATGCAACCACAACTTCTTTTCGGTGGTTTTCTTCATTCCAGTATGGTAATCCTCTCCTCACAGGGTTGGGAATCAAGACTCCATGTTCACGGATCTTTTGGCAAAAATAATCTCTGGCATCTGGGGTTTGAAATACGATTTTATCTGCATCCCAATACACTAAATTTCTAAGGATCTTTTTAAGCCCACTATTAAAGAACCTTGTCGGATCATTCCGCAAGGAATATATTTTAAAAACTTTTTTATTGCCAATTAAGAAAATACCCTCAACAGAAATAAAAGAAATCATGACTTCTATATTATTTTTCTTTATGTATTTTCTCAGATTAATAGCAATAGATAGCTGCCCTCTAAATCCGCCTCTTTCTGTTCCTATATAATCATATTGAACTTTCGGATCCAAATAATATTCCCTTCTATCTGAATGTACGGCACAGAAAAACACCTCGTTCTCGTTCAATAAATGGTTTGCTAAATTAACAGCCACACGTTCTGCTCCACCACCACCGGCACTGTGAGATATAATAGCTATATTCATTCGTTCATCCTCCACTATCCTTACGGTCAAATTTCAATCTGCTCTTCCAGCATTTCCTCTAAAATCCGAATGGATTCTATTCTACTTGTACCAATCTTTTCATTCGCTTCCTTAAAATCAATCTCCTGATCGATATATGAAAAATCATTCAAATCTCGAACGATTCTATCTGTCAGTCCAGTCAATTCTAAAATACTCTGATTTCGGCTGCTGGTTCCTGTATTCGGAAGCACTTCGACAAACTGTGTATTGAAATTGATAGCAAAAGCTGTACCATGAAATGAATCTGTTACCATATAGGCAGCATTTTTTATGAGATCCAAAAATCCGCTTATATCAGGGCAGTACACAAACTTTCCGCTACGTTTTGCTTGGTGAAACAACGGTGAAACGCGGAGCAATGGTAACTCTGCTTTTTCAGCAAACTTCACTGCGTAGTGATCTAAATCCGAATTTGCATGGATCTGATAAACAAGTACATATTTTTCAGGTTTCTTCATTGGTTTGACATATTCGGACCAAGCATCAGCGTCCATTAATAAAGTAGGATCAAGTACCTGCTTTGCCGAAATGTCCATTTTTTTCAGGAGTTCAACCGCAACGTTCTCTCTAACGGCCAAACTGTCATATTTTTTTAAAAGCACTCCATATTCTTTGAGTGTTTGTTCATCAAATATTGCTTTTCCAAAACTGGCCGCAAAAGCAAGCTTGCGTGAACTTTTCGGGACAAAATCAAGAAAATAAGTTGGATCGTAATGTCCGGTAGAGATAGGTCCCCACACCTGATCGCTTCCGGTAAGAAAAACTTCGTCCTTTTTCTCAGCATACAATTTCTTAAGCTCCCCTGTTGTGGCACAACATGGTCCCATCAGCAGGTATTTTTTTCTCATCGCCAAGAATTTTCTATCCATCAACAAAGTTTCAGGCTCCGCCACCATTAGATATATCGCTTTTTTAATCGGATTGCGTTTCCACTTTGTTTTTTGTTCAAGCTGCGTAATCGCCATCCTAACGCCAGTTTCGCATTTCGGAATATAATTTATTATTCGACACTCATGCCCCAAATTCATAATCACTCTTTGTGTTGCAATTGCCTGTAACAGAGAACCATAATTCGTCGGAGCATGTCTTGTAATCACATTTACAACCATCAAATTACCTCTTCAAAATTTTCTTCAACCTCTTGCGCACTTTTTGCGGAATCAAATCATATCCAGTATAGAGTAAAATCTGATAACGATATTTCCTGCTGAAATAGCGCTCTACACCTTCATATCCGTTTCTTCTATTAATGTCCAAGATATTATTACGTTCCATTGGCATGACTGAAGGTGCCTTTAACTGCCCATTGGTCTTCGCAACCTTTGCAAACTGGGACGGAACAAAATGAATCTGATTTTTTATAAGTTCAAATAATTCCTGTCCCTTAGGGGAATTGATTAGAAGGCAAGAAATGCCTTTTTCTTTATCAAAGTCAGGATCATGATCCAACTCAGGATGTTCGTTTTCAATACCCCAATAGTCCCCAATTGTCACGTCTCCAACTCTACTTGAGCCGGCATACGGGCAGCTGTAGCAGTTTTCTCGAAATATTTTACAATCATAGAAAAGCGAAAGATATGACTGAACTTTTGCAGTTTTAAAAATCGTCTTCTTCTTATCCCCGCAAACAATCTCAAAGGCAGTATTCATCCCCCAACCTTTTGTTTTATCGCGGAACTTATACTCTGTTACTTTGCCACGATATTTCTTATTCAGCTCTTGAATATAACCATCAAAGAATTCGGCAGAGGGAACGCCATGGCAAATGAGGTCCATTGTATAAAGGTTCTCATACACTTTCCCCAAATAACTTTTTAAGCCAGCTATCTGGCACGGTGTACCAGAAAAGAGAACCGTTCGCCCATGCTGCAGGCATTCCTTTGCCTGCTGATATGTCCTGCCAATCCGACTCTGCACATACTTCGATCCTTGCAGCTTCCAAAGATCCTCTTTATTCTCTACCATGATGTGGTGTGTATCAGGGTGACCGCTATCAAATGTTAATGTCGCCCCAAACACACACCCACCATCCGACAAGATAGCTGAAGCCGCTGCTGAGAACAAGCCACCGGAAGCAGCCTTCATAATTTGCTTCTCATCTCTATTTGTCACAGCGTATGTACTTTCAACAGCATTCAAGTCTGATGTTTTATACTTGCAAACTCTCTTGCAGACGCCACATTCCACGCACTTGTTGGGATCGATTTCAGGATACAAAAATCCCTCCGCGTCCGGTTTCATTGAGATCGCACTTTTGGAACAGACATTCAGGCAAGCCCCGCATGCGCAGCAATCACTTTTATTCTCAAATAATACAACTCCCATTTATTCCCTCCACGAAAAATATTGCAAATACAAATCAAAAGGCAAGATAGTAATCCTGCAAAATTTTGTACGCAGTTTTGATATCATAATGGCTATTTACAATTTCATTCCGGTCAGAACTTCTTTTCTGCCCTCTACACGCAATAATTCGATTAGCCCACGCTTCCGGAGAATCACTCAATGGAAGAAAACATACTTTCTCACTGAATGCGACTTCGCTGGGGACCTTATCAGAAAAAACACAAGGCAAGTCCGCGAACTGAGCTTCAACACCCACCACTGGAATTCCTTCAAAGTGGGATGGTAACACAAAAACATCCATGGCCTGATAAAGCTCTGCGACATCGCTCCTATTGCCAAGAAACACCACCTGGTTGTTCAATGCAAGCTGCTCGACCAACGCTCTAAGTTCCTGCTCCTTTTCGCCGGTGCCTGCCAGCAGCAGAATCGCGTTCTGTTCTTTTTTGACAATTTCAGCAAAAATTTTCAGCAGGAACCCATGGTTTTTCTGATAAGACAAACGCCCAACATGTCCGATAACAAACTGATCTGTGAGGCCCAATTCTTTTCTTTTATCAGCCCTGACATCTGCATTGAAATAGAACTGCTCAGCATCAACCGCGTTCGGAATAACCTTGAAATCATCATTTCTGTACAGAAACCGTCCCGCTTCCGATCCACACGCTAAGTGATAGTTAGCAACAGAGTTAATACCATATCGGAACAGTTGCTTCAGAATATACTTAAAATCCTTGTCAATAGAGGTGTTATGGCTGTGAGCAATTCTCACAGGTACACCTGCCTTCTTCGCTGTCAGAAGAGGTAGATAGCTCATGGAGTCAATATGTGAATGAACGATTTTGTACTCCAGATGCTCCGCCCAAAATTGCTTCATATATTTGAAATATGCCGGGTAATTCTGTGGATACAATCTCGGAGCATAGTAAACCTTACCTCCAAGGCTAACAATTTCATCATCGTAATCGCTTTTCTCCGGTCGGTGCGTCAGAAAGTCGAACTGAACTCTCTCACGATCAATATTCCGATAATAATTCATCAGCATCGTTTCCAACCCAGCGCGATGCATGTCATTTACAACTTGTAAAATTCTTATCACTGTCCGTTCTCCTTTCTGCGCCGTTCTATCGTCTACATTAATCCCTCTGGAAAATATCTCTTGTATAAACCTTGTCCTTCACATCATCCAAGCAACTATCATATCTATTTGCAATAATCGCCTGGCTCATTTCTTTGAACTTCGCCAGATCATTTACAACCTTACTTCCGAAGAAAGTCTCGCCATCTTTCAGAGTCGGTTCGTAAATAATCACCGTTGCTCCCTTGGCCTTAATACGCTTCATGACACCCTGAATGGAGCTCTGGCGGAAGTTATCGCTGTTACTCTTCATGGTCAGGCGGTATACGCCCACAACAACTTCTTTTTCTTTGCTTTCATCCCAACAGTCATTTGCTTCATAAGCACCAGCAATCTCCAGCACACGATCAGCAATGAAATCTTTTCTTGTTCTGTTACTCTCAACAATGGCCTCAATCAGGTTTTCCGGCACATCAGCATAATTGGCCAGCAGTTGCTTGGTGTCTTTCGGCAGGCAATATCCACCATAGCCAAAGGACGGGTTATTGTAATGAGTGCCAATACGAGGGTCAAGGCAGACGCCATTGATAATCTGCTGGGTATTCAGCCCCTTCATCTCGGCGTAAGTATCCAGTTCATTGAAGTAGCTGACACGCAGTGCCAAATAAGTGTTAGCGAACAATTTAACAGCCTCTGCCTCGGTAAAGCCCATAAACAGAGTATCGATATTTTCCTTAAGAGCACCTTCCTGCAGGAGTTCTGCAAAAGTGTGTGCTGCCTTTACCATACGAGCATTATCCACATCAGTACCAACAATGATACGGGAAGGATAAAGATTATCGTACAGAGCCTTGCTCTCACGCAAGAATTCCGGGCTAAAAATGATATTGTCACAGTGGAACTTCTCACGAACACTTGCTGTATAACCAACTGGGATGGTGCTCTTGATAACCATAATGGCTTCCGGATTGTATTCGATGACCAGTTTGATTACAGCTTCAACTGCACTTGTATCAAAGAAATTTTTCTTGCTATCGTAATTTGTCGGTGCAGCGATAACTACAAAATCAGCATCACTGTATGCTTCCTTGGCATCCAATGTTGCAGTTAGATCCAGCTCTTTTTCTGCCAGATACTTTTCGATATATTCGTCCTGAATCGGTGACTTTCTATTATTGATAAGTTCCACTTTCTCAGGGATGATATCCACAGCAGTCACCCTGTGATGCTGAGATAACAGCGTAGCAATGGAAAGGCCAACATATCCCGTTCCGGCAACAGCAATCTTTAAATCTTTAAACTCTCTCATTTCTCTGTACCTCTAATTCTTTTATTTATAAAACTCAGCATACCACTCAGCGAACTTTCTTAATCCAGTCCGCAGACTTGTGCTCGGCTTGTACCCGAAGTCGCGCTCCAGTGCGCTCGTATCTGCATAGGTCACAGGCACATCACCCGGCTGCATCGGGACCAGCTCTTTATGAGCCTCGAAATCGTAATCTTCCGGCAGCACCTTTGCACGAACAAGCTCCTCGCTCAGAATCTGCACAAAGTCAAGCAGGTTCTCTGGATTCTGATTGCCGATGTTGTAAACTGCATACGGCGGAATCGGAAGACCATCTTCACCATTCTTCTTGTCTGGTGCTTTCTTCATCACACGAACAACGCCCTCAACGATGTCATCCACATAAGTAAAATCACGCTTGCAGTTGCCATAGTTGAAGATTTTGATGGTTTCGCCCTTCACCAGCTTGTTGGTGAATCCGAAGTAAGCCATGTCCGGACGACCTGCAGGGCCATACACCGTAAAGAATCTCAGGCCAGTGGAAGGAATGTTGTAGAGCTTGGAGTATGCGTGTGCCATCAACTCATTAGATTTCTTGGTTGCTGCATAAAGGGAAACCGGATTGTCAACCTTGTCATCCGTGCTGTACGGAACCTTTTTATTAGAACCGTAGACAGATGAGGAAGAAGCATAAACCAAATGCTCCAGACTCTCACAATGACGGCAGGCTTCGAGGATATTAAAGAAGCCGACCAAGTTAGATTCCACATAAGCATCCGGGTTGGTGATGGAGTAGCGCACACCAGCCTGTGCTGCAAGGTTGACGACCACAGACGGCTTGTACTTCTCGAACAGCTCGGTGATCAGTGTCTTATCAGCGATGTTGCCTTTTACAAAAGTGAATGTGGGATACTTGGCCAGCTCGTTCAGGCGGAATTCTTTCAGTGCCACATCATAGTAGGCATTCATATTGTCGATGCCGATGACCGTAGCAGAAGGAGCCTCCTGATAGATTCGTTTCACAAGGTTGGAGCCTATGAAACCGGCTGCACCTGTGACTAAAATAGTTTTATTATCCAAATTTATTGTACTCATTGCATTTGTCTCCTTATTAATTTTAGAAGAGTGTATATTGTGTCTTACTATTTTTATTGAAACAGTTGACTCTAATATATTATTTTCTTGTGTATAACTTCATCGTTTCCTTTACAACTTCATCCCAGTTATATTTCTCGCAGATAAAGTCAGCTGCCTGATTCTTCATTTTCATAACCATTTCAGGATGGTCAC
>OJQM01000220.1_pt1 | contig 37310 bp, 37 predicted proteins | sample 1598751 | NCBI WGS metagenome assembly OJQM01 (sample SAMN03922455, study PRJEB24848) | human gut metagenome | isolation source: stool sample | host: Homo sapiens | place: Germany | collected 2009-11 | reverse complement strand
TGGGGCGTTAACGAGCTTCTTGGCGTCGAGAGTAGGAAACCGCTGGAAATTCACGTTGGAGACACAATGGATGAGGAAATCGCGACCGTCTACAAAGGCTCCAGTGACGAAGAAACTTTTACCGCAGCATTCATGTTCATGGAATATTACTTAGATTTCTTATTCAATGGATGTCGAAGTTTTCAGCTTGAAGACGGTGCAGAAGAATGGATTCTTCGTGACCCGGACATCGAAAACAGATGGCCGGAACCTTTACCTTCCATCTTCGACTAACATTTAGTCTTGCTGTTCCATTGAAATAAGGCGGGCCAAATGATTCAAGATTATTTTTCCCTTGATAAAAAGGGCAATGACTATCTTCTTCTTCGCATTATCAACAAAGTTGACTTCGAAGAGGAGGTTGTCTGGGCTCGCGATTTTTCTTTATCCGATCGAACTGGAATTTCTAAACCCGTCGAACAATTAATGAGCTATCTGAAAAGCGGCTTAGATTCTCTTTCCGATTGGAACGGAGATATGGAAGGGTTCCATTCATCAATTCAGCATTTCGGATTTGAAAATCTTCTCCGAACCGACAATCTCATTCCCGCATTCATTTTGAGAGAAGACGCAAAAATGCCGGAAATTAATCTGTTGATTTTCAATGAATTGGAGAAAGAAAGAGAAACGTTGGGATGTAAGGAGCTTGAGACGAAGGTCGGCCTCCTTCATGAGGCACTTTCTTCCATCGGCGCAAAGTCATACCAACCCAAAGACCCGGAAGCCACCGTTCCGGTTCCTTTAAAGCTGATTTTTAATAAAGATTGGAACGCTGTCGGTGCGCTCCTGGAAAACTATTCTTAACCGACAGCGCATTCAGAGGATTAGATAGGTTCTGGAATAGCACGCTGCAGCTTCAGCAGCGTCTTTCTGATCATGGTCGAAGGAGCCCAGTCTTCTTTGGCTTTTCTTAAACCCGGAATACCTAAGTCTTCTTCACGGTTAATCTGAGTAAAACGTTCCGGAAGCGTCTTGCACAAAGCGCTGGCCAAGGCAGGGTAGGCACCGGTAACCGTGCGATCTGCCTTTTCAATGTGAACTGAGAAAATGTTTTCACCGACGTCAGAGCCATAGGTAAAGCCGTACATATTGTCTCCGTCCATTAAAGCGCCGCCGATCAAGCGGAACTCGTCAAAATGATCGAAGGCAAGCTCGATAGCATCCCGCTCAGCTTCTAGACTCTTTGTCATTTCGCCGTAGTTGGCATACCAGTTCTTCAGAAATACTCTTGCTTTTTCAATGAGTTCCGGCGTGAAGGATACGAACTGAGCGTTCGGATAGGCCTTATAAAATCTCTTATTGAAATTTCGCTTGCCGTGTAATTCTCTGCCTTCCAAGTTTTCGATCTTGTCACGTTCATAGACATAATCCCACCAGGAATTAGAAGACACCGTAATGAAGTTACGGTATCTCATCAGCTCGGAAATTCTTTCCGTCATGAACGTAAACCGTCCGAACAAAATCACAGGTTCCTTGCAGCACTGGCACTCAGATGCGATGTCCTCAATAATGGCCAGGGCGTTTTCACTGCGAAGCGGAATGACGTAGGCAGGAGGAATATCCGGATAGGGGGCCCAATTCAATACTAACTCACCCTGGGAAATTCCCCATTTGATGTTGTATTCCTTTGCTCGTCCGATGACGGAGGCGATAGAAAGATTGCAGTCTCCGTTTTGAAGTTTTGGCAGTTGTTCTTGTAGAAGCGGTAATTCGTTAAGCGTGACGGGTTTTAGTTCGATCGGCATATCGTGGTTCGAGTGTTTGAATTCAGTGGAGAATATACTATTCGGATCTGAAGCGATTATAGTTTTTCGATCCGTAACGAGCACCGGACAATTCAAAACAAAGGCAGTCTCATGGACTTTACAAACGTCGACGGCGTCTTACACATTCATTTGGATAATTTTTTTATCTTAGGAATTGCCTGTCTTTGTTACTTTCTCGGCCGCTGGATTAAATCTGAAATCAAGCTTCTGCAGGACCTATCCATTCCTGTTCCCTTTATCGGCGGTTTGCCGGCAGCAATTGTTTTTGCATGCCTAAAAATTTCCAAGACCGCGGTCGTGGTCTTAAATCCGGATCTCAATGCGCTGATTTTTCAGTTCTTTCTCACCATGATGGCTTTGATGGGAAGCTGGAAGCTCATTAAAACCGGATTTGTCATCTCCATCATGTTTTGGTCCTTTGCAATGGTCTTAGGCGTGCTTCAAGCCCTCATCGGACTCACTGCGGCACAAGCCTTAGACATGCACCAGCACCTCGGACTGCTCATGGGCACGATATCCATGATGGGCGGAACGGAAACGCTTTCAAGTTTCATTCCCGCAGTTGAGCAGCTGGATAAATTCTCCGGCGCCGCCGAAGCCGCCTTGGGGGTTGCAACGTTGGGCATGGTTTGCTCCATGATGGTCAGCGCTCCGATGGGCGAATACCTCATTAAAAGATACGACCTCAAAAATCCCAGCCGCACCGAATTCGACAATGCGAGGCTTATTCGTTCCATTCAGCGAAGCACTAAACCTTTTTACCAAACCCATACGGTTGAATGCATCAAGATCATTGCTATTTGCTTCGTATGTATGGCCCTCGGGCATCTAATCAATCAGAAACTGTTTACGAGCGTTTTGATTCCTGACTACACCGTCTGCATGGTTTGCGCACTGATCGCCAGAAACTTTGCAGATTCCACAGGCTGGTTCAGCGTTGACGGTCTCGCACTAAGGACTATGACGAAGATCTTTCTGATTCTTTTCATTTTGGTTTCAACATGCGCGCTTCAGCTGGATTTGATCTTTGATCTCTCAGCGCCGATCATCGCTGTATTCTTCCTCGAGCTCATCGTTAATGTTTTATTTGCCCGCTTTGTCTATTTCAATCTTTTAGGCAAGGACTTCCGAGGGATGCTCATTGCGGTCGGAGGTTTGGCATTCTCCATGGGGATGGCCGCCAACGGACTCAGCAACATGCAGAGCCTTTGCGAAAAATACGGCCCGAATACCGACGGCTTCCTGGTCGTCTGCGTAGTAGGCTTGATTCTCTTGGCGATCTCCAATACGCTTTTAATTAAATTTTTACTCACGATTTTCTAGATAGAAGAGGTAATGAATGGCTGATGAAATCGTTCTCCACGTCACAGAAGCAAATTACGAAGACACCGTCGTGAAAAGCGCCAAACCGGTTCTTTTAGCAATCGGCGCTTCTTGGTGCATTGACTGCAAGCGAATCCAACCGATGTTCATGGAATATGCTCAGAAGTACCATGACAAGATTCAGTTTGCCCACTGTGATTTCGATACCGAAGCAGGTCTCAACGCTAAATTCCGTGTCCGCCACATCCCGACGCTTCTTTTGATTAACAAAGGCGAAATTCTCGACACCTTGGTCGAACCGAAAAAAGTTGAAGCCTTCGACGAGTTCGTCCAAAAGGCTTTGAAAGAAATCTAATTTCTAAAATTACGACTCAACCGCGGCTGACGTCCGCGGTTTTTTCTTAATTGCTGTTAGCCGAAGCTTCCGCTCACGTACTGACGAGTTTTTTCTTCAGTGGCATTCGAAAAGATCTTTTTCGTCGGACCGTGTTCGACCAACTCACCCATGTAGAAGAAAGCTGTATTGTCCGAAATTCGCATGGCCTGCTGCATGTTATGGGTGACGATGATGATGCAAAGATCCTTCTTGAGTTCCTCCATGCCATGTTCGAGTTTTTCTGTCGCAATCGGATCTAACGCACTCGCCGGTTCATCCATCAGCAGCACTTCGGGTTCTACGGCCAAGGCCCGAGCAATACATAATCTTTGCTGCTGACCGCCGGAAAGAGAAAGGGCAGAGTCCTTGAGGCGATCCTTGACTTCGTCCCATAGAGCGGCTCTTCGAAGACTTTCTTCCGCCTTTTCCATCAAAAGCGATTTGTTTGTAACGCCGGAAACTTTCAGACCATAGACCACATTTTCGAAAATGCTTTTAGCAAACGGCGTCGGTCTCTGAAAAACCATTCCGATTCTTCGTCTCAGTTCAACCACATCGCAATGCGGATGGTTGATTTCTTCATCACCGAATTTGATAGATCCTTCAAGACGCGCACCTTCAATTAAATCATTCATTCGATTCAAGGTGCGCAGAAAAGTACTTTTCCCGCAGCCTGACGGTCCGATTAAGGCGGTGATTTCTTTTTTGTTGAAAGAGAGAGAAATATTTTTTAATACCTGTTTTGAGCCGTAAAAGAAATTCAAATTAGAAGCGCTCAATTTTGTAAATTCATTATTTACTTGCATATTTACTTTTTCAACATTCCTGATTCATTTTCAAATTCGCGAAAATTGTATTTTGCTTTTATGACAACTAAATGTCAGGAATATGTCAATTTAATGACAACTTACTCTTTGATTTATTGTCATAAAAATTTCACAGAACTGTAATTTTCTTGTCATTTTTTACTTCTAGTATTCGCCGTGTTCCTTGAGGAAAAACAATTTCTTTCTTGGAACAAAAAAACTTGTTAATAAAACATAGGAGAATTTATGAGAAAAAATTATTTAATTTCCTTACTTGCTTTGTCTGCCATGGCTGTTTCCGCTTCTTCCATGGCAAAAGAAAACGTGACGGTTTCCGGTTCAACAACCGTCTTGCCGGTCATGCAAAAAATCTCTGAGCACCTCATGCAAAAAGATCCTTCGGTTGTCATCGAACTCTCCGGAGGCGGCTCCGGCAACGGAATCAAGGCTCTGAATGAGCAGCTGACACAAATCGCCATGAGCTCCAGAAAAATTAAAGATAAAGAAATGAAGGCGGCTGAAGAAAAGGGCGTAAAACCCTTTGAAATTCCGGTAGCGGTTGACGCAATTGTTCCGATCGTCAATCCTAAAAACTCCCTCAAGAATCTCTCTTTGGACGACTTGAGAAAAATCTACAAGGGTGAAATCAAGAACTGGAAAGAGGTCGGCGGACCAGATGCTCCGATTGTCTTGGTATCCAGAGATACATCTTCGGGAACTTTTGAAACCTGGGAATCTCTGGTCATGAAAAATCAGCGCGTCAGCCCGAGAGCACTTCTGCAAAGCTCCAACGGGACCGTAGTTCAAACCGTCTCTAGGAATCCAAACGCGATCGGATATGTCGGCCTCGGTTACGTAGTCCCGATCATCAAGGCGGTTGAAATCAACGGGATTAAGGCAACACCCGAGACCGCAAAAAACGGCAAATGGCCGCTCTCACGCGATCTTTATCTCTACACAAATCATCAGCCGCAAGGGGCCGTAAAAAAAGTAACGGACTTCTGCCTGTCTGAAGAAGGCCGAAGCCTGATCAAAGAAGTCGGTTTTATTCCGCCTGCCAAACGTTAATTTCAGATCTCTCTGACAGAAAGCTTGAAGATCGAAGTAAGCTTTCCAACCGTTTCCGTCATTTTCGCTGTGACCGGCACTGAATAGCCGGAGCCGCAAAGGTGATTGAAATCTCGGAGTCTTCTAGTGAAGCGAACCATCAAGGATTTCATTTTTGAAAAATCTCTTTTATTTTTAGCTCTTCTTACTCTTGCCGGCCTCGCCGGAATCGTCTGGTTCTTGTTTAAAGAGGGGATGCCGGTCCTCGAGACAATATCGCTCAAACATTTTCTGACCGGTCACGACTGGTACCCGACGGAAGATCCTCCGTCTTTCGGAATATTTCCTTTAATCATCGGATCTGTCTCGGTCACGCTGCTCGCCGCCGTAATGGCCATACCTCTCGGGATCCTCTGCGCTGTCTACTTATCTGAAATTGCTTCGTCAAGATTACGGTCCATTTTTAAACCGTTCATCGAACTTTTGGCTGCAATGCCTTCCGTTGTGATCGGCTTTGTCGGCATGACTGTTTTGGCACCTTTCCTGCAGGATTATTTCGGAGCTCCGACCGGACTGAATGTATTGAATGCCGCCATTTTGCTGGCGCTCATGGCCGTTCCGACGATCTGTACCATTTCCGAAGACGCTCTTCGCTCAGTTCCCAGAAGCCTAAAAGAGTCGTCTCTGGCACTCGGCGCCACGCATTGGGAAACACTGACCACCGTCACGGTCCCGGCTGCTTTTTCCGGAATTGCGACCGGAGTAATGCTGGGATTGAGCCGCGTGATCGGAGAAACCATGGTTGTTTTGATGGTAGCAGGCGGTGCGGCACTCATTCCCGAAAGTTTGTTTGATCCGGTCAGACCGATGCCGGCATCCATTGTTGCTGAAATGGCTGAGTCGCCATTCGGAAGCTCTCACTACCATGCTTTGTTTGCCATCGGCATCGTACTGTTTTTCTTTACCTTTCTGTGCAATCTGGCGGCGTTCCTGGTTTCTCAGAAATACAAATTAAAAGCCTCGAACTAACACAGGAACTTCAATGAATCTATCCATAACCTTACGAGATCGAAGAACATTTAAAGAGTATGCTGGTCTTTTTATGATTAAGACCGGTGCTTGGATCGTGGTCGCCTTATTTCTCGCTTCGCTTGGCTACATTTGTTACCACGGAGCCGGAACGCTTTCTCCTTCATTTCTTTCTTCCTTTCCGGAAAAAATGATGGAAGAGGGCGGGATTCTGCCTTGCATCATCGGCACTGCGATTCTGTCCATCGGGGCTATGGCTGTTGCACTGCCTCTCGGAATTGTCTGCGCCGTCTGGCTCAATGAATACGCAAAAGAAGGTCCGCTTAAAAAGCTCATCACTTTGGCCGTCGCCAATCTTGCCGGCGTTCCGTCCATTGTTTTCGGTTTGTTCGGATTAGCTTTCTTTGTCACCGTTTGCGGTTTAGGCGTCAGTGCGATTGCCGGGATCCTGACTTTAGCAGTTCTCACGCTTCCGATCGTCATCAATACCGTCCGAGAAACACTTTCTCAAATACCGAACAGCTGGAGAGAATCCTCTCTTGCATTGGGCGCCAGCAAAACTCAGACTGTTCTTCGTACAGTTCTTCCGGCCGCACTTCCGGGAATTTTGACCGGCGCCATCTTGGGATTGGCCAGAGCAGCCGGAGAAACGAGCGCCATCATGTTTACAGCAGCCGTAGTATCGACGACCAACTTGCCGAATTCTCCGTTCGCCGCGGTAATGTCGTTGCCGTATCACATCTATGTGTTGGCCACGACCGGCATGAATCCGGATAAAGCGGTGCCGATTCAGTGTGCAACAGCTCTGGTTCTTCTGATGACAGTATTCGCTTTGAATCTGATGGCTTTCTATATCCGCCAAAAATCCTCGAAGCGACCGGCGTAACAAATTCTTAGAGTCGGTTACAACGGCTTTTTCCAACCGAAGCGGGCGTCCGTCAAAAGACGACCCGCTTCAATTTCTTCAATGGCAGCCAAAAAGTCTTCTTCTGTTTTGCTTTTAAAGATATTTTTAAAAGCCTTCGGATTTTCTTCAAAGAGATTAGCTTGGAAAAACCAAAACTCTTTCATGCGCATCATGGCATTTCGACGGTTCTGGAAGGCTTCCGTATAAGCATCGAAAAGAGCGGTCGTGAAATTTTTAATTTCTTCGAGGCTGGCAGCCGGACCGCCTTTATATTTACGGAAGAGAGCCGGATCGGCCATCAGTGCACGGCCGACCATGAGCATCTTAGGCTCGCGGAATGTTTTAGAGAAATCCGTCATGTCGGCCGTTGTGATCATGTCTCCGTTTACGCCCAGAGGGAACGGGATTTCGTCGAGATGCTCAAGAAGCGCTTCCTTCCTAACTTCTCCTTTGTATTGATCCGTCTTCAAACGCATGTGAACAATCAAAAAAGAAAGCGGATATTTTTTATATAAATTGAGGATGTCTCCGAACTCTTCCGTGTTCGCCCATCCGAGCCTTGTCTTGATAGAAATCGGTACAGTAATCCCGGCACTGAAAATTTCATCCAGGAAACGTTCCAATGCGTAGAGATCTCTTAAAAAACCTGAACCTTTTCCTTTGGCTACAACGGTGCCGGAAGGGCAGCCGAGGTTAAGGTTGACTTCTTTATAGCCCAAATCCTGAAGAGCTTTAGCGGCCCAGATGAAATCAGCAGAACGGTTGCTCAAAAGCTGAGGAACCACCGGAATACCGGCATTTACTTCAGGAGAAAGCTCCTTGAGATGTCGGTCCGTGAATTTAGGTTCAACGGTTGGCGTAATGAAAGGAATGTAGTAAAGGTCAGTTCCTCCGAAATACTGATGGTGCAAACGACGAAATACCGCTGTCGTAAGACCTTCCATCGGAGCCGCTGCTAATAACTGACCATTCATTTCTTGCCATCCTTATTCGAAGGTGTCATTCTAGTCGAGCCTGAGAAAAAATCCTTCTAAAACAAAGCGTATTGCGTGTGAAAGTTTTTCTAAACTTCATAAAAACCGGACATCAAAAGTCCGAATTTCTTTTCACAAAGAAAAAATAAGGATGGATTTACAATTAGTTTCATTTATTAAGTGCATATCTATTTTATTTTTATATGGACAATATTATTATATGCATATCGAAATTCAATTGCTTGTCAGGTGAAACGAAATGACGATTACATTAAAGAAGAACAGTGTTGATGTCCGTGTCGAACTTCGCCGCAATGACACCGACTTCATCGGTGATGACCGCGCTTACTACGCTTACTTTTTCAGCAAAGCCGGCTGCTTCGGCTCTGCCAAAGTGACTGAAAAAGAAATTTTCCCGATCGACTGCGAATCCTTCACTACAAAGGAAAGAGAAAACTTCAAAGATGCTTTGGCTTCTCTTCAGCCCGACATTCTCAAACTTGCCTCTTTCCTGAACAAAGAAAATGAGAATAAAGGCGACTTGGAAAGCACTTTGGATCTCCAGTGGGCTCTGGCTAAAAGAGGTCGTCCGAGCTTAGACGACAAGCCGTTAATTCGCACAACGATTCTGCTGACGGAAGAAGACAAAGAAAAACTTAAAGTTTTAGGCGGCTCTTCCTGGATTCGCAACCAGATCAGAATGGCTCGGCTCAGTGAAATCCAATAAAAAAGCGACCCGAAGATCGCTTGTAGGCATGGGGCCGGCAGCAATGCCGGCCTCAATTTTTTATTTCGTAGCCTTGGCCGCTTGTGCAGCCTGTTCACCTGCAATACGGCCGAAGACCATAATGTCGGTGTAGGCATTGCCGCCTAAACGGTTCGTACCATGAGTGCAGCCCGTAACTTCGCCGGCAGCATAAAGACCGGGAACGGGTTTACCGTTCTTATCGAGTGCTTCAGCCTTCGGATTGATGCGGACGCCGCCCATCGTATGGTGAATCGAAGGAACAGCCTTGATGATGTAGTACTTGCCGGTCGACAAATCTTTCAGACCGCCGCGGTTGTGGAAGTCTAAGTCTTTGCCGCCGTCTTTAGCCATCTGGCTGACACGATCCACAGTGGCTTTGAGATTGTCATACGGAATCTTGAAGAAGTCAGCAACTTCTTTCAGGTTGTCAGCGGTGTGCATAACGCCCTGTTTTGTGAAGGTTTCGTATTCTTCCGGATGAGCCTTAACGGTATTGGAGATCTTGCCGATATTGTCGTTCCAAAGGACATAGCAGTAAGAACCCGGCTGATTAAGAATAGCGTGAGAAATCACGTCACGGCGCTGAAGTTCTTCGACGAAGCGTTTGCCTTCCTGATTAATAAGGATGGCTCCGTCAAATCTTGCGTCGGCAATCAGCTCGATCACGCCGGAAATCGGGTCACAAATCGGATAGGTCTGGATGTACTGCATGTTGACCAATTCAGCGCCGGCTTTCTGAGCCATGTAAAGTGCTTCACCGGTAGTTCCCGGAGCGTCCGTCGTCTTGAAGCGTTCGTCGAGGCTCGGGTTGTATTTCTTAACCATGGCTGCATTGGCACCGAATCCGCCTGTTGCCAAGATAATGCCGCCCTTAGCGTAGAAATCATACTTCTTGCCGTTCGATTCGCAGCTCACACCGACTACGCGGCCGTCTTTGTTCTTAATCAAAGCAACAGCTTTCATGCCGGTGACGACAGGAATCTTTTCTTTCTGAGCCAAAGCAGAAAGTTTTGTAATGTATTCGGTTCCGGTCTGACCGACAGGAATCAGAGCGCGTTTAACGGAGTTTCCGCCGAACTGGAAGAGGTTATGCGGTTCATATCTGATACCGACAGTGTTCTTCAGCCATTCAGCTGCGGGCAATGCACCGTGCGTCATGGTTTCGACAACAGCGGGGTCGCCCTTGTAATCGCCGCCCTTGAGGGTATCTTGAGCGTGCAGTTCCGGAGAATCTTTAATGCCGAGTTCTTTTTGAATCCAGCTTTGTGCCACATTCATTTCTGCGCCGGAAATCAAAGAGTTACCGCCGACCTGAGGCATTTTTTCCAGGAGAATAACGGATACGCCCAGGGCTTTAGCTGTTAAAGCGGCGGCAAAGCCTGCACCGCCGGCACCGACCACGACGACGTCATAATTACGTTCGGCAGGAATTGCGACTTGGGCCTTAACTGCTTTTTTCTCTACTTTCTTCAAAGTAATTCCGGCTTTTTGTGCAGCGTCTTTTACTGCAGCAAGCAAACCAAGGGAAGAGTATGTCGCTCCGGCAATGACATCAAGGTCAGCGGAATCCGTCTTAACAATTTCATCTTTAAGGTCCGTAAAAACCTTCTGAGACAAAACAGGATTTTCCTGTTGTTTAAGAATGTCGACGTTCTTGATTTTGCCGTCTTCAAATACAACTTTGACTTTGATTTCACCGTCTTTACCGATACCGGAACCTTCCTGAGTAACGGTAGCGGCTGTAGCTGTAGCGGAGAGGAATAACGCAGTAAGAATAGCTGCGCTGAGCTTAACGATTCTCATAGATTCTCCTAGAGAAAATAAATGAAATCAACAGGTTGCCTAAACAAATTTAGTCATACGCCTGCTGAAGGATGGTTTCATTTTAGACGCAAATTCTTGGTACTTGTACTTAAGTGTTTCAACGGAGTAAGACTAATAACCCATTCAGAGCGCTTTGCTAACTAACTGCTTGAATCACCGTCAAAAAAGAATCTTCCGCCAGAATAACCACGAAAGCGTTTCCAGGATTGGTTTTGATTTTTCCTCTAATCCGGATGAAAAAAAAACTCCTTCCAATTTAAATGAAAAAGGACTTGAAAATTTACGTCCATACCGTTACAACGGAAGTAGGGTTTTCTAGTCGAGTTGGACTCTTGCTTCACCAGCTACGCCGCATCTCTTACAGGCATAGCCTTTGACACCGACTTCAAATTTCCACGGACTGGTAATTGAAGACCACTGAGATAAGCCGGATTGTTCACAGTTTCTTTTGCTGCTGAAGGAGCTTCTGCTTGGTGCGCAGTTTTTATATTGTTTCCTTTCTGTATAATATTTGTTATCTAAAAATTATCTTTAGGAGAAAGATATGGCTTCTCTGACATTAAGAAGAGTCGGGGGTTCTGTTGTTGCCACGATTCCTAAAACTTTGCTTGAACTTTTGAATGCAAAAGAAGGCGATACTGTTGAATACACATTTGACGACGGCAAGCTGATTATTGAGTCCAGACAAAAGAAGCGCAGAACACTTCCAAAATATGATCTGAACCAACTGCTTGAAGAGCAGAAGCTCATTCAAGCTGAGCTGGATAAAGACAGAAGTTGGCTTCACGCAAAGCCTGCCGGGGGTGAGTTGCTATGAGAACTTTTGATCGAGGCGATATCGTCTGGATTGACTTCGAGCCATCTGTCGGTACCGAACAGAAGGGAACGCGCCCGGCCTTGGTTCTTTCTCCTAAAGAAGTGAACCGGATGGTTGGACATTTCATTTGTGTCCCGATTTCTCAAGGTGCAAACTTAAACCGCACTTTGGGTTTTACAGTTTCTTTGATAGGAACCGGCCTTAAGACACAGGGCGTCGTCATCAGCGATCAAATAAAAGCTGTCGATCCTGTGGAGCGAAACGCAAGATTCATAGAAACAGCTCCTCAATATATTATTGAGGAAGTTCTTGGGAAACTTGCTGTAATTCTTGGCATTGACGAGTAAAGTCTTTATTTTCCTCGGTGCTCCTGTTCCTGAAGCAGAGCCCGGGAAAGGTAGACGATTACGGAGACGAAGAAGAAACCGAGAAAGAGGCCGTTATAGTTCAGAGACCGGCCTCTGCTAGATGCTCTTAAGACTGCAATATTTCAGAAAGACGACTGTTGTTATTGAATCTAGCTAGTTGGCTTAGCCTCTCCAGCGAAGCATTCTTAACCCGTTCGCCACAACAATGAGGCAAGTTCCGGTATCCGCAAATACTGCCATCCACATCGTTCCGATACCGGCGAGTGTCAGAACAAAGAAGATAAGCTTGATCGAAAGAGCAATCACAATGTTTTCAACCAACAGCTGGAAAGTCTTCTTTGAGAGCTTGATGAATTCGGGCAGCTTGCGAAGGTCATCGTCCATCAGGGCAACGTCAGCGGTTTCAATCGCCGTATCCGTTCCTGCTGCGCCCATGGCAAAACCGATATCTGCACGGGCAAGGGCAGGAGCATCATTAATGCCGTCACCGACCATACCGATCACTTCACGTTTGGCAATGCTGTCGACCAAGGACTGTTTATCTTCAGGAAGAAGATTTCCTTTAGCTCTGTCCACACCGACTTTTTCAGCAATCTGACGAGCCGCCTTTTCGTTATCACCGGTGAGCATAATGGTCTTAACGCCCAGGTCTTTTAGCTGACCGATCACATCCGGAGCATTCTCCTTGATGTTGTCGGCAACGCCGAAATAAGCCAGAACTTTCTTAGAGGAAGCAAAGATCAAAGGCGTGTAGCCGTGATCAGCCAGTTCAGACACTTTGGCACGTACTGCAGGGCCGTTAAGGTAGAACTTGTCGAGGCCCTTGATGTTGCCGAGATAGTATTCCGTTCCGTCGATTTCACCGATCACGCCTTGTCCGGGAGCGGCATAAAAGCCATGAACATCTTTTTGTCCTGCCGGCTTCTGCTGAGCGGAATACTCGGACACGGCTTTACTGACCGGATGATCATTGCGAACGGCGAGAGCAGTCGCCAAGTCCAAAATTTCTTCGTCCGTCAAACCGGCACCGGCGTTTTCAAAAGTGATGACAGCGGGTTTGCCTTTGGTCAAAGTGCCTGTCTTATCAAAGGCGATGCTCTGCAGTGTTCTGCCTTTTTCAAGGTATACACCGCCTTTAATCAAAATTCCCCGACGAGCTGCGGTTGCTAATCCGGAAACGATCGTCACCGGCGTAGAAATAACCAGGGCGCAAGGACAGGCAATAACAAGAATCGTCAGGCCTTTATAAATCCAGTCGAGCCATTCGCCGCCCATAAAAAGAGGAGGAATAAGGGCAGTTAAAACAGCAATCACAAAGACGGTCGGCGTATAGACTTTGGCGAAGCTGTCAACAAAACGCTGTGTGGGAGCACGAGAGCTCTGGGCCGATTCAATGGCAGAAATAATTCGCGCAGGCATCGAGTTGTCGACGTCGGATTCTGCACGATAAGTAATCGTGCCGTTCTTATTAATAGTGCCAGCAAAGACTTTGTCTTCCGGTTTTTTCTCTACCGGCATCGATTCGCCGGTAATCGGGGACTGGTCGATCGAGGTCTGTCCGGACAGAACAACGCCGTCAACGGGAAGACGCTCACCGGGAACAACACGGACGACGTCGCCAATCTTGATTTCCTTGGCGGGGACTTCGATAAAGTTTCCGTCTTTTTCCACTCTTGCGGTTTGCGGAGCAAGAGAGAGGAGGCTGCGAATCGCACCGCGTGCACGATCCAGCGAAATCTGTTCAATGGCTTCTGACAATTCGAAGAGAACCATCACCATTGCGGCTTCCGGCCAGGAGCCGATCAAAACCGCGCCGGTGACCGCAACCGCCATCAGGGCATTCATGTTGAAATTCAGGTTGCGGATAGCAATGAAGCCTTTTTTGTAAGTACCGAGTCCGACCAAAGCGATGGCGGCAACAGCAAGGACAATGGAGAGCCAATCAGGAAGGCTGAGGTACTCGCAGGCTTCCGAGCCAAGTGCGATAACAATGCCGAGAACGTACTTCCACCAGGCAATCTTGGTCGGTTTGAATTCGGAGAGCTTCGGTCTCTCGTTTGCTTCCAGAACTTCAGGGGTGTAATCGAGAGATTTGATCGCAGCAACAATCTCAGGAAGCATCCCTTTGGGATAAGAGACAGTAAGAACACGATTCATTAAATTGAATTGCAGACCACTCACGCCTTTCATGTCGTTAAGTTTTTTGCGAATCAGGCCTTCCTCAGTGGGGCAGTCCATCTGCTGGATTCGAATCTGTGTAGTTTCTTTCCCCTCATTGGTCCGCATCTTAAGTTTGAGATTGTTCGCTTCGAAGGCTTGTTTAATGACAGGCAAAGCTTCAGGTGTATGAATAATCCTTAATCCGTCGGGATTTAAACCGACATCTTTAACTCCGGCAATGGCGCCCAGGGTAGAAAAGAGCAAGCGATACTGAGAAGGATGAACTCCTGAAACATCCCAATCGGTGTCCATGCTGTTTTCGACATGCTCGTGATCATGACCGCAGCAGCAGTGATCGTGGTCATGATGATGTCCTTCTTCATGAGTGTGACCATGTTCACAGCAGTGTTCGTGGCCTTCCTCACCGTGGTCATGACAGCACTTTTCATGCTTTTCTTCATGATGGTGACAGCAGCAGTGGTGTTCTTCATCGTGACCCTCATGCTTGCAGCCGCAATGTTCTGCACCATGATGATGACCACAGCCGCAGGATTTTTCAACGTGGTCGGCTTCATGATGATGGCAGCCGCATCCGTGTTCATGTTCATGAGGAGTTGTCTCTTCACTCGCTTGAGAAACAGCTGTTTTTCCTTCATCAGAAGGGGAAGCCGTTTTGTTGTCAGAGTTTGTTAACGACATGATTTTTCATACTCGTTTTGTTAATATACCGACATTAAAAACCCTGAAGTAACTTCAAGGTCAAGCGATTTTTTATAGGTATTTATGCGGATAAGTGAATTAGCAAAGAAAGCAGGCTGTACCGTGGAATCTATTCGTTTTTACGAAAACCACGATCTCATTCCCCGTCCTCCCAGAACGGATTCCAATTACCGTATCTACGGACCGGCTCACCTCGCTCGCCTGCTTTTTATCCGTCACTGCCGCTCTCTTGATCTTTCGCTGAGTGAGATCAAGACCCTTGCAGATGTTGTGGAGAGCACTCAGAAGGACGAACTCATACGTGCCCACCATATCGTTGAAGAACACCTGAAAGCCATTGATCAAAAAATTCAGGATCTCTACAACTTGCGCGATCAGCTTAACCGCCTCCACAGCAGATGTCATGGAGAAGACCATGATCACGGCCGCTGCGGACTAATTGAAGAACTAACTAAAGAATAAAAATCAAAAATTACAAATGATGGAAGAATACAAAGAGGGCCAATTCCGAATGGATTTTGAAAACACCGGAAGGGCTAACCGCAAAAGAAGGATTTTCCTGGACACTGAAACCACAGGCATGTGCCGATCAACAGACAGAATTGTCGAAGTCTGCGCGATCGAAGTCGATGATGCTTTCAATGAGATTGATAGCTTTCATGCATTCATTAACCCGCAGCGAAAAGTCCCTTGGTTTGTCACGCGCATTCATGGTTTAAACAATAAATTTCTCGACGACAAACCGATTTTTTTCGACATCGGAAGAGACCTTCTGCTTTTCTTAGAAGGGAGCGAACTTTGGGCTCATAACATGGCCTTTGATGCCGGAATGCTGAATGCAGAATTCACACGCAACCGACTGCCGACATTGGAAAAAGTAGATTGTCGTTTGAACTGCACACTTCAGCTCGCGAGAAGCACTTTCCCCGGGCAAAAGAATTCATTGGATGCGCTGCTGGACAGGTTTTCTATTGACCGCTCGGACAGAAAGCTGCACGGCGCAATGATCGATACTCGTTTATTAGTAAAGGTATACCAAAATTTAGTAAGCTACAAAACCCAAAAGTAGTCTATTTTACAAATTAAATTAGCATTTGTTCGAATAATTGTCTAATATGTAGAAAGCCTGATTTGAAAACAGGACTACATATTATGAAAGAATCTCCTACCACAGTGACAAAAAAACAGGGTTGGGGCGGCAAACGAGCAGGTTCGGGCAGAAAACCCGGTCCGTATGCGGGCACCTCTAAGGTAACCACGATCCTTTTGACGACGGCTCTGATAGAAAAATTGCATAAGCTCGGAGGTTCTTCCTGGGTTAGGGAACAGATCATTAAGAGCAAGGATGATCTGTTGCCGGAAGAAAAGCCCGAATCTCTTGCATCTCTTACCTCTATCGGTTCTTATTTCAATTCCACAGAAGAGGACCCGCTGTCCGCTTGTTTAGTCCGAAATCCTGAAGAAACCGTCTTCTGCATTGCCGAGGACGATACAATGAAGGATTCCGGTATCAACTTCGGCGATCTTTTGATCGTGGATCGTTCTGCGGATCCGCAAAACGGCTCAATGGTCGTCGTGCATACGGCTGACGGTTATTCCATCAGAAAATATTTACCCGCGTCCGAAGTTCCTCAGGGTGAACCGAATCTTTTCGTGAGCCCTGACAGCGACTGGCGGTTGCTGGGAGTCATCGTTTTTGTGGTTAAAAATATTCAAGGCGCGGTCGACGCTCTTGCTATCAAGGAAGCGGCTGCCGTCTGATTTTTGAAGTTATGGCAACAGAAGAAGATCTGCCCGTTGTTTTGCCTCCGACTTATACGAGGCAGAAAGTTTATCGCTGGCCTTCAGGTAAAACCGTCGATGATGCGGTTGCCGACGAAGTTCCGATTTCCATTACTTATAACGGCATCTCTCATGTCGTCATGATGGCTTCTCCCGAATTGCTGGAAGAATTTGCCGTCGGCTTTTCATTATCGGAAAGAATCATTCCGGATATTTCTCATATTTACGACATCCAAGTCAAAGAAGGCTGCGGCAACGGTCTGGTTGTCGAAATGGAAATTTCTCCTCGATGCTTCTTCAAGCTCAAAGAACACAGACGGTCCATGGTAGGGCGCACCGGCTGCGGTATCTGCGGGGTAGAGAGCCTGAAAGATGTTGAATTGAAGCCTGAGCCTCTGAAACGCACTTATCAATTTGACATGAACTTCTACCAACCTGCGATGAAATACTTTGAGCAGGTCCAGAAAGTCGGTCAGGTAACCGGAAGCACTCATGCCATGCTGGCCTTCACTCCTGAAGGTAAATTTTTAGGCGGAACGGAAGACGTCGGACGTCACGTTGCACTGGATAAACTCATCGGAATGAGAGCAATGAAAAAATGGGGACCGGTTGTTGTATTCCTGAGTTCCCGAGCCTCTTACGAAATGGTTCAAAAGGCGGCCGTGACCGGAATTGAAATTCTATTTGCTATTTCTGCGCCAACCAATCGAGCGCTCCGTTTGGCAAAAGAGTGCGATTTAACCTTAAGCGCTTTCTGCCGAGACAATCGAGCAAATATTTACAACGCTCCTGAAAGACTGCTGAATCTCTAATTATTAAAGCCGCGCACCGCGCGACTTTTTCAATCGTTACTCTTCTTTAGACAGATCCCGAAGAAGTGTCGGATCATCGTGATGCACCAAGAGCATAGGCAGTTTTGTCTGAGAAGCAACCGACATCGTAACCGAACCTAACATCATGATTCTTAAAGAATTTCCTCCGTGCGTACCCATCACCATTAAACTTAAGTTATGTTCCTTGGCGTACTTGGAAATTTGTGCCGCCGGATCGCCGGTAAGAAGCGCTTCAACGACTTCATGACCTTTTTCCTGCATATATTTTTCAAAAGGCTCGGCGATCTTAAAGAAAGGTTCTCTTTGTTCTTTTTCAAATTCTTCAGAAGAAAGAGCAGGGGCTCCGAAAGCACTAACTTCAGGAATTAATAATCCGTTTTGAGGTGAAGCAACATTAATTAAATGGAAGCGAGCATCCTTAGCGAACAAAGGAAGACGTCTCTTAATAAAAGTTAAAACAGCTGGGGAGTATTCGGAACCGTCTAAGCAAACACCGACTTCGGTTCTTCCCGGTTTCTGATAGAACTTGTGCCGAATCACCAGAAGGGGAATCGGCGTGCTGGCCAAGACTGAAGAAGTTTTTGAGCCAAGCAAAATTCCCTTGACCGGTGTATGGCCGTGTGAACCCATAACAATCAGGGTTGCCGGAATTTCCTGAGCATATTCGACAATGCGATTTGTCGCCTTTCCATAAGCGACTTTCATTTTGACTTTATAACCCGCGGCTTCCAAAGCTTTCTTTGCCGGTTTCAAAATTTTTTTTGCAGCTTCATCCAGAATCTCTTCTGAGTTGGGAATCTTGGAAGCGAATCCGGAGGGAAGTTTCTTCTGAACGTTCAAAAGATAAACGGTATCGGTTTTCGCTCTAAGCGAAGAATGTTCGCAAATATATTCAATCGCTCTGTCACTATAAACACTACCGTCAATCGGTAAAAGAACCTTCATAAAATCCCTCTGTGGGTTATTTTGTTAGTTTCGATTTTAATTCTGTTTTGTGACCGTCATATGACGGTCACTATTATCTTAAGAAGCAGCGCGATTCAGCGCAATAGTCAAAAGACAAGCGGCTCCGGTCGCAATCGCCTTGTCATTAAAATCAAATTCAGGATTGTGAACAGAAGTATTGTGCGTTTCATCCTGAACTCCGAGTCTGAACAAGCATCCGGGTTTGGCCTGGAGCATAAATGAAAAACCTTCTCCTCCGGCGCGGCGAATCATCAATTTAACTTTATCCGGACCCAGCGCTTCTTCAAGAAGGACTTTAGCCTTTTCAACATGTTCGGGAGAATTGAACATGGCCGGATAAAGTTTGGTGTATTCCAATTTTCCTTGCATGTCATTCGAAAGCGCAGTGCCGTCGACAATCTGCTGCATTCTTTGAATGATGATGTCCTGAACTTCCTTTTCAAAAGAACGGGTCGTTCCGACAATCGTTGCTGTCTTTTGTACAACGCTGGATCCTTTTTCATTTCCGCAGCTGATGCACCCTGCAGAAACGACTGCCGTCTGGTTAGGATCAACACTGCGGGAAACAATAGTTTGGAGGGAAAGCACACATTCACATGCCGCAACCAGAGGATCCTTTGTTAAGTGAGGACGAGAACCGTGACCACCGACCCCTGTAAATGTAATTTTGAAAATATCCGCATTTGCCGTAGCAAAACCCGGAATAAATCCTACGAAGCCGACGGGAAGCATAGGTTCGGCATGCAAAGCGTAAAACTCATCGATTCCGAATTTTTGAACCAAACCGTCTTCAATCATGTAACGGCCGCCGGCGAAACCTTCTTCTCCCCGCTGGAAGATGGCAACTAATCTTCTGGCAAAATCTCTATGCTGATTAATATAGTGAACGGCTGCGAGCAGGGTACCGACATGACCGTCATGTCCACAAGCATGCATCGTCATCGGAACTTTACTGCACCACTGGACACCGGTTTTTTCTTCCAAGGAAGTGCATCGGAATCTGCTCGGAGTCCAATCGTTTTTCCCGGACGGCTGCCTTCGATGACAGCCACGACACCTGTGACATTTGCGCCGCCGACAAAAGTTGAAATTCCCTTAATTCCGAAAGACTTTAAAGCTTCGACGATCTTTTCCTGAGTTTTCGGAAGATAAAGACCGATTTCAGGTTCTTCGTGAATGCAGTGGCGGAACTGAGCACCGAGTTTGGCACTTTCTTCGAGTTGGGATGGTTTGATAATGAGGGCCATGAAAACTTCTCCTTGATTTTGATTTGTAACTATTTTAATCGGGAAATTTCCATGTCTTCCAAGAAAAGTACAAGAAATTTTGCAGACAAATTAAATTTTTCTTTATTTTTCAGTAAGTTCTTTTTCGAAATCTTTCTATCCAAAACGGGGTACAGGGTTTTCATTTAGACAACAAACTGTTACCTTTCTTACATGTGTTTATCAGCGCTCATCACTTTATTATTATGGAAAGAAATCGAGACACACTCGATTGAAAAATTAAAGAACAAAACATCCCATAAAACAAAAATTTCTAGGGTTTTTACCCTTTTTTGGAGGAGAGAAATGGATACCAAAGCCTACCTGTATCGACAAGAGGCCATGAAAAGATGGATTCTTCTTTTCATTGTTTCCCTGTTTTCCCTGTTTGTGCTCGGCATATTTGCCATTGCCGCGGAAAGATATTACGACGAAAGCGGAAGATACATGGGACGTATGGATGACTCCGGAAGAATGTACGATAAAAGCGGAAGATATCAAGGTCGGGTTTCTGAAGACGGACGATTTTATGACAACAGCGGTCGTTACCAAGGAAGACAAAGTTCCGATGGCCGCTACTACGACAAAAGCGGCAGATATCAAGGTCGTATGACGGAAGACGGCAGAGGCTACAACAAACAAGGCCAATATCAGGGAAGAATTTCTGAAGACGGCCGGATGTATGACAAGAGCGGCAGATACCAAGGCAGCATTCAAAATAACAACTAAAAATTCAGCAAAAAATGAGGTCCTTCGGGGCCTTATTTTTTTTACCTTCAAATCCCATAATCGCACGAATAATTTTAATTTAATGGTTTAATTCGCGTTGTTTTGCAAGCAAACATATTGCCTGTAACATTTGCTTGTCACTATTTGATTTTTAATGGTTTTTCCTGAGTGCAGACTTCTTTTTTTTAATCTAATGTCGCAAAATATTTTTTTTAGAAGATTCCTGTCATGGAAATGGACGTCAGAGCGCTCAATGCGCTCATTCCCGTATTTGACTTTGTCGGCATTGTCGCTTTCGCACTCTCCGGTGTGTTCGAAGGCATCAAAAGAAGAATCGACCCGGTCGGTGTTTTTATCGTCGCTTTTTCGACGGCTTTCGGCGGAGGTATGCTCCGTGACATTTTGATTGACCGTCGTCCTTTTTACTGGATCGATCACGAAGCTTACGTTGTTGCCACTTTCGTCATCTGCATGGCTGCTCCGTTCATTTATAAATTTTTCCAGAGAACCAAACACGCGCACGATTGGTACATCTTTGCCGACGCAATCGGTCTTGGAATTTTCTGTATTTCAGGAACTTCGCTTTCGCTCGCAGCCGGAGTGCCCTGGCTGTCTTCCGTCATCATCGGATGCATCACCGGTGTTTTCGGCGGTTTGATGAGGGACTGTTTCTTAAATCAAATGCCGGCCGTAGTTGCCGACCGTCAGCCGTATGCGGTTGTCGGTTTTATCGGATGCTGGTTCTACATCATGCTTTTGGAACTCAAAGTTCCGGTCGATGCCGCACTTTGGGCCGGCTTCATTTTCATTACGGCACTTCGTATGGCTTGCGTCTCTTTTAAATGGAAAATTTCTTACTTCCTCAAAGAAGAGCAAGAAAAGAAAGCTCAAGAAAAATAATCTTTCCGGCCTGCATCAGCAGGCCGTTTTTTCGAGCTCAAAAAAATCCTCCGGTGATTTGTGCATCGGAGGATTCTTGTTAATCAGGAAGAAAAATTATTCTTCGATAAAGTGAGCGTGTTTCGGATCCCACATAGCATCCTTAACAGCTTTCTTCAGATCGGCAGGTTTTTCAATTCCGGCCAGATTGTTGTCGAAGATGTAACCGGCAACTGCCGCACCGATTGCCGCAGAAATTTCGCGAACTTCGGAGAGTGCAGGGTACAAGCTGCCGCGTTCCAGATCTTCTGGTTTGACCATGTCGGCAAGAACCTTGGCACCAACCAAGAAAACTTCGTTCGGGATCAGTTTGGCACGGGAGAAAATAGCACCGAGGCCGATACCGGGGAAGACGTAGTGGTTGTTGCCCTGACGAGGAACAAAGGTTTTTCCTTTGTATTCAACAGGTTTGAACGGAGAACCGCAAGCGAACAAGCAGCGGCCGTCCGTGTATGTGTAAGCTTCTTCGGCCGTGCATTCTGCCTTGGAAGTCGGGTTGGAAAGGGCGAAGATAATCGGACGTTCGTTGATCTTGGCCATTTCTTCCAAGCATTCTTTTGTGAATGCGCCGCCCTGAGCGGACACACCGATAATGGCCGTCGGCTGGATTTCGCGAATGGCTTCCAGGAAAGTTTCAGCCGGAGCGTCTTCAGCAGCAAACGGCATCTTGGCGGAAGTCAGCGGAGCGGAACGCTTCTTGGTAACCAGTCCTTTGGAGTCAAAAAGTTTGATACGAGCAAGTGCTTCTTCTCTGGTCAGACCTTCTTCAACCATTGCATCAGCGATCAGATGAGCAATACCGGTTGCGGCAGAGCCGGCACCCAAGAAGAGAACCTTCTGATCTTTCAGCTGCTGTTTGAGAATACGCATTGAAGAGAACATACCCGTCAGAACAACAGAAGCGGTACCCTGAATATCATCATTGAAGCAGGGGACTTTGTCTTTGTACTGATCCAGCAGGTCATAGGCGTGGCTGTTGTGGAAGTCTTCGAACTGAATCACAACATTGGGCCAGCGTTCTCTGACAGCATCAACAAATTCAGTAATCAAGGCATCGTATTCCGGTCCGGTGACGCGTTTCTGACGAAGACCCATGTAAAGCGGGTCGTTCAAAAGTTCTTCATTATTCGTACCGACGTCGATGCAGACCGGCAGAGTCTTCTGGGGGTTAACACCGGCGCAAGCAGTATAGAGAGCAAGTTTTCCGACAGGGATGCCCATGCCGTTGACACCCAAGTCGCCTAAGCCGAGGATGCGCTGGCCGTCCGTGACAACGATGATATCGACATCTTTGTGCGGAACGTTGGCAACCAACTGACGAACACGACCTTTGTCTTCGGTAGAGACATAAAGACCGCGGGCATAACGGAAGATGTGGCTGTACTGCAGACATGCCTGTCCGACTGTCGGTGTGTAAACAATCGGAAGGAACTGGTCGATGTAACGAACCAGCAGTTCGAAATACAAGGATTCGTCGGAGTTGTGGGCTCCTTCGAGAACGATGTATTTGTTGATGGGTTTTTCGTACGTGTCGATGATGCCTTTAAGGCGTGTTACTTGTTCGTCGAAAGTAGACACTCTCGGAGGGAGAAGACCTCTCAAACCCAGTTCGTCGCGTTCTTCCTCTGTGAAAGCACTGCTCTTATTGAACCAGGGATTTCTCAAAAGGTTAACACCCCTCAATGTTGTGTCTTTAATATCCGTCATTTGTCATCCTTTATTCTGCACTTCATTGTGCGCTTGTGAATAACCGCATTATCCATGAACACCTTCGTGCGTGCACGAAGTTTCAAAAAAGAAGTCAGACTTCCTTTCCAACATTCGACAAGATTGCCTTACATGCAGAGTTATCGAATACCGAGCTTTTCAGATGCTCGGACGAGAAAAAAGAAAAGATACACTCTTTGATCCCGCGTTCTCTTAGGTCACTGTTAAAAAACGCCTCTTAACGTACTTATTTCTACCGGGCTCGGTCCTTAGAGACACCAAAGAATTTTATCACGCGGATTCGGGCCTCTATACGTTCTAAGGTTCAGAGTCGTTTTCCGCAAAACACAATATTTCGTATTGTCCGGAGAACCAACTACTTGAATTTCGGTCCTGCGCCGCAGCGCAGAACCGAGGCTAAAAGTCTAAATCGTGACGCCGTAAAGGCTCTTGAAGATTTCTCTCAAAGTTTTGTCCAAAATCTTCGTATATTCGCCGCGAAGCTGATCGGCATCCGCCGCTTTTTCTTTCAAAGATTTGAAATCAATGTTCTGGGCTTTAATGGTCTGTTCGGCCAGATTTTTCCAGAAAGCCGGAGATTCGCTGTCTTCCCACTGACCTCTGCCGCGTCCGAAGTGTGCGACGGCCAAATAAAGAAGAACCGTATCCAAAAGGAAACCTTCCATCGAAACCGGTGACCAGGTAATAATATTTTCCTTATGGCCTTTTTGGACGTTATATGCCGCAGCTGCACCGGCTCCGCCCAGCGCTCCGACTATAGCGCCGCCTAAAGCGCCGAGTCCTAAAGTTGCACCGCCCGTAGCAATATCCGCGGCAATTCCGCTGACTGCTCCGCCGGCAACGGCGCCGAGCAGGGAGGCTGCTTTCGGATCAATGGTTGCCTGAGTTTCCCAGTCGCTGCGCATACGGCGGAGAATTTCTGCTTTGGTTCCGCTGCCTTCAAGCCCATTAATATTAATAAGGCGCTGAGTCAGCGTACAGAGCCAATCCGCAGCTCTGGTTGACAAGGCAACCTGAGCATCTTCCATTGCGCCGTGCAGGTCTTTTTTAATGAAACCCAAAGAACGACCGATGGAACGGAGCCGATCAATTAAAGACTGGCTGGCTAAAACTTCTTTGTCGTTGGAAACTTTAACCATGTAAGCAGCCATGGCTTCTAAGGAAGAAGAGTAGAGCGCCTGCTTCTGACGAATCCATGTTGCATGCAAAGATGCGAAGGTCGGTTTATCCGCGTCGGACAAGCAGGACTCAATTTCTTTCCAAAGCTCATACTCCTGAACCCAGCAGCGTGCGAAGGCGTCCATCGGCATGACCGCTTTCACGAAAGAGTAGGGCTTCAAATAGTCTCGCCAAAGTTCGACTTCTGCCTTTTCTTCCTCCGGCGGACGAGCTTCGCCCATCTGGTTCAGGAGCACAATGACCGGTTTATTGACCCATGCCAAAATGTCCATTTCTGCCTTGACGTACGGCACGGCTTCCGGAGATTCACTGGCATTGACTAAATAAAGAATCACCAGAGATTTATCTCGGACATGTTTAATCGCCTGTTGGTTCAGCCAGAGGGATTTATCCGTCAGGCGATCCCAGATTTCGCTCGTAAACCAGCCGATCGGATTGCTGCGGGCTTTAAGACGTTCTGCCAAGCGGACGCTGTCACCGAATCCCGGGGTATCCCAAAGAATAAGTTCGGAATCGTCGGGCGCTCTCAATAAAACATAATCTTCCGGTTCGGTCGTGACGTGAGAGCGGTCACCGACTTCTCCGATATCTCTGCCCAACAAAGTACGGGCCAAAGTAGTCTTGCCGACGTTCGTGTGGCTGACTAGTGATAGGTTAATCTTTTGAGGATCTTTATTCATCTCAATGGAATATCCTTATTTTGCTTGTTCAAACTGTGCCGCTGCATCTTTCACATCGGGATCCGTTAGATTCACAAAAGCGAAACTGACGCCGTAGGGAGCAAGGAAATTAGACCAATTTTTTTTACGTTCCGTGATTCTCTGCGGTGTGTTCGCAAAACGTGCCAAGAAACCCGAGGTGTCCACAACAATGCGCAAAAGGGCTTTCGAATCCTGCGCTTTTTGCTTCAATTCGTTGATGAAATTACCTTGAACTTCGGTTTCCGGCGTAGATGTCATTGCAAAGACAGCAACGACTTCAGTCTGTTCGCCTCCGGGAATTTCGGGCAGTTTCGTGTTTTCATGCTGGGCCGCAGAAAAAACACAGCGGGAGTTTTCCGGATGCAGCTCGGAAGCAAATTTCTGAATTCCGTCTTTAACCTTTTCTGTTAAAGGATAAGAGAACGGAATAATTTGAATCAACATAGTTTGTCCTCTCCATTGACGGAGAATATTCGAGTAATAAACCGACTCAAGATCAATCGGGAAGTGATTCTCAATATATCGGGCTTTTGCATAAGCATAAAGCCCCAAAAGGAATCGAGGAACCACGACGATCAAGGAAATAATGTAAAAAAGCTGAACCAGCCAGGGTGCGGCATTTTGTCCATGGCCTGCACCGAACTTCATCGATTCAATGACTTGCGGTGTCAATTGATTAAACAAATCCGCATTGGTCGGGATCATCCCGTAAAACAGGTTGATAAAAATCAGCACTGCGGCCGGTTTGTCGGAAAGCCATGTACTTTCCCAGCCGACGGTATATTCGGTGCCCCAGCCGTGGATTCCGATAGACGCGATCAGTCCGAGTCCGAAAAGAGAGGCAGAAAAATGAAGAATTTCTGCAATGCGTCGGCGCAGCAGCGGCATCTCATCTTCGGTCCACTTAGAGTAAAAACTAACCAGTGCCTCTTGGCCGTGACTTCCTCGGGTCTGAAGTTTTAAAAGCAATCCGGCAAAGAAACGGCGAATGAAGCCGACCGGAGACTTTCCGCGGTTGAATACAACTGCGGCCGCAATCCAACAGTAGACAAGAATGTTCCAAGCAATAACGCCTAAAAGAGGAGGCGAAAGCAGGTTAATCCGGTTTCCGGTAACAGAAAATTCGTTTGTCAGAACACCGCCGATAAAGGCCAAGACCGCAAGAGCAGAGCCGATAACTAAATAGGGAATACCTTGTGGCCTCTTGGAAGGAACAGCACTTTTTGATCTGAGTAACTCCAGAACACCTTCTGCACGTGTCAAAAGCAGCTTTTTAAAGTCAGCCTGTTCTCCGACCTCTCGAGCGCAGCGGGCCGTGACTTCCTTAAGTTCGGAAATAGTGATCTTCTGACGCTTTAAAGCTTCCTCTTCCAGAACCTTCGTCCAAGTCAACAGGCGAGCCTGTTCCTCCGTAAACGGCGAAGAAAGATCGGATCGACTGCCAAAATTAAAAAATGCCATTACTTTCTTGTATTCATTAACAAACCACATTATCCAACAGGACAGCACTTGAGTGCGAATATGAGCACGATTTTAGGTCTTGGCGCCCAGAACGCTTAAAATTTCAGAAACAAAGAATAAGGACAAATAATGCAGGAAATATTAATTAACAATGCTGTCCATGAGACACGAGTCGCAGTCTTAGAGGACGGCGTTCTGGAAGAGCTTCGCATTGAAAGAAATGCGGATGTCTCTTTGATCGGCAATATATATTTAGGCGTTGTGGGAAAAGTGCTCCCGGGAATGCAGTCAGCCTTTGTTGAAATCGGCCTTCCGAGAGCCGCTTTTCTGCATGTCAGCGATATGCGCCAGGCTCACCAGGAAAACGGCGGAACGCTTCCGATCGAGCGACTGCTTCACGACGGACAAGTGGTTCTCGTCCAAGTTGCCAAAGATCCGATCGGCACAAAAGGCGCTCGACTTACAACCGAAATCAGCTTAGCAGGGCGCCTGTTAGTCTATCTTCCGTACACCTCTCACATCGGCGTGAGCCAAAAAATCGAAGATGAAGCCGAACGCGAACGTTTAAAAGAGGCCGTTGCCAAGCTGACCGAAGAACAAGGCATTCCGAAGGGCGGTTTTATCGTCCGCACCAGCGGTGAAGATGCCAAACCGGAAGACTTCGTCAACGACATGAAGTATCTGGAAAAACTTTGGCTCGACATTGAAGCCAAAACTCATATCGCCGGGGCACCTTGTCTGCTTTACTCGGACGTCTCTATCTCGCAGAGAGTATTGAGAGACATCGTGACGGAGCAGACCGGAAAAATCATCGTTGACAACCCGGAAGTCTTCGAAGAACTGCAGAGATTCGGCAAGAAATTCGTACCCGAAGCCGTCGAACTGCTTGAGTTATATAACAGCGATCGTCCGCTTTTTGATCAATACAATCTGGAAAAAGAAATCGAAGCTTCCCTCAGCCGCCGCGTGGATTTGAAGTCCGGCGGTTATCTGATTATTGATCAGACAGAAGCCATGACGACCATCGACGTCAACACAGGAGCTTTTGTCGGCAGAAGAGATTTCTCGGACACGATTTACAAAACGAACTTAGAAGCTTCTCAGGCCATTGCTCGCCAGCTTCGCCTACGCAATTTAGGCGGAATCATCATCGTCGACTTTATCGACATGGACTCCAAAGAGCATGAACAGGGCGTTCTGACTGAATTAAGAAAAGCCGTCGCCAAAGACCGCAATCGCATTTCGATTTCGGAATTCACTTCTTTAGGCCTGGTTCAGATCACCCGCAAACGTACACGAGAATCCTTGGCGCACACGCTTTGCGAAACCTGTCCGACCTGCGGAGGAAGAGGAGAGATCAAGACCGCACGAACCGTCTGCTACGAGATTCTCCGTGAAGTCGTCCGCGAATACCATCAATTTAAAGACGCTAAGGAATTCCGAATTCTGGCTTCTCAATCCGTCATCGATTTATTCTTAGACGAAGAAAGCGAAGCCCTAGCCCTCGTCGGGGATTCCATTCAAAAACCGATTACTTTATCGGTTGAGACGGAATATAACCAAGAACAATATGACGTGCTGGTGCTCTAATGGCTAAACCTTTCGAAATGTATGTCTTTGACTGGGACGGGACGCTGATGGATACGACTCGTCTCATCATGCAAGGTTACCAGCACGCCTCCAAAGCACTTGGATATCCGGTGCCTTCGGACGAACTGGTCCTTTCTACCATCGGACTCAATCGTTCTGACTCAATTGCTTTGTGCTGCTGCGACTGTCCGAAAGGCCGATATGCCGAATTTATCCAAGCTTATATGGACTGGTACGCCAAAAAAGAAGCGCAGCTGGAGCTCGTCCCGGGCTTCAGAAAACTTCTGGAAAATATGCACAAAGACGGCAAACGCCTGGCGATCGCGACCGGTAAAAGTCGAGAAGGGATGAAACGCGTTTTTAACGCCACCGGCATTGAGCATCTGTTTGAATGCGTGCAGACGGCGGACACAAATTTTTCAAAGCCGAATCCCGGAATGCTTCTGGCGATTGCCGACGAATCCGGTCTTGAGACCAAAGACATGGTAATGGTGGGCGACGCAGTGCTCGATATGCAGATGGCAGCGAACGCCGGTGCCGACTCGATTGCCGTAAGTTACGGCGCTAGTCCGAAAGAGCGGTTGCTGGAAACAGCTTCGCTCGGCGTAGCAGACAACGTTCCGCAATTGGCCGCCATTCTCGGACTGGAAAAATATCTTTCTTAGCCAGCTACTCTAAATGGGGCAGATATTGTCCGTTCATACGAGGTTTCCCTTATAGTTTAACCATCGACAGATCGGAAGTGACTCCGATCCAATAACTTAAAAGGTGATCGAAATGGGAAAAGCTGAATGGAGCGTAACAGTATCTGATGAACTTAACGATGCCGTAATGGCCTATCTTGCTAAGAGCGGACAGGGCGTCGAAGGCTTGTCCAACTTGGTTGAAAACGCTGTTGGTAAGTTCGTTAAAGATCCGCGCGCTCTGGATAAAGAAAGTGACGTTACTGAAGGCGAAATCAATGACATGATCAACGCCGCCGTTCAGCGCACCAAGGAAAAGTATTCCAGCCTGACCGAAGGCGAACTTCGTGAAATCATTGCCGACGCCGTTCAGAAGACGAAAGAAAAGTATTCCGGCATCACAGCCGGCCAGTTCAACGACATGATGAACTGCGGTTTGGATGCTTTGAAGAGAAAGTTAGATAAATAATTGAGGTACCGGCACCGAGATTAGGTGCCGGGTTGAACGAGGCCCGCTCAGATTGAACGGGATAAGTTGCGACATCCTTGGCAAAACTTGTCAGACTGAGAGGTCGGCAAGTTTTTCTATTTTGTACCCCGGCAATTCTGAAAAGCCTGGGAGAGGCTAACTTGATCTCACATTCCGTGAGAAAGAGTCAGAGCTGCTCTACTTTGATGCCGGCTTTCTTTAAGAACTGGATGCCGGCATCATCTCGATACTTCTCGTGATAATAGACTTCGTTAATTCCGCACTTCTGTATTAATAAAGAGCAATGGATACAAGGGGAGTGCGTGATAAAAATTTTGGCGCCGTTGGAGCTGTATCCGTTTTGTGCAAGTTTAGCGATGGCGTTTAGCTCGGCGTGCTGAACCTCGGGACGAGTGACGAGTTTGCCGTCCACCTCATATTCACAGCAGTTGTCGTAACCGGTCGGCATGCCGTTCCAGCCGAAAGAAATAATTGAGTGGTTTTTGACAATGACGCAGCCGACTTTTAAGCGTTTCGCATAACTTCTCTGCGCAGCAATCTGCGCGATCGTCATATACATTTCATTGTCTTTTTTGATGTCCATCTTATTTCCCTGCCGGAAGCAATTCCTTCAAGATTTTAGATTTATACATCAAATTATGCTCGAATTGACAAAGTCCGACCGCTTCGGGAGTTCCAAGGTTTAGTAAGGTACGCATTGTGCTAATCTTTACACATTGTAACGAGAGGTTTTCTTATGCGTATCATATTGGCGCTTATCTGCTTTATCGCAATGTTTATGCACGCTTTCTTCGGCTATTACCTTTACGTCCGAGGCGAGAGCGTCTTTGAACCGGACAACATGATTGTGGCGGTTCAAAAGAAAGTTGCAGTCAACACCAACAAGTTATCTATCTTCCAGAAAAAGAGTGATCACATCGATGATCCTATCGTCAGAGAGCAAGCCAAAAACGCTGCCTTTTACGAAAAACCTGACGACGGCCTTGTCAAAACAGAGGAAAGAACCGAACAGGAAGGCGCTAAGACTGAGCTGAATGTCTCGCCGAATTCAGCTTCCTCCTCTTCAACCGCTGAACCGACTGCTCCGGCAGTGACAACTGCAGCACCGGCTCCTGTTCCGACTGAAAGTAAGTCGGCTGACGAACCAAAAGCTAAAGAAGAAACTCATTACCTTCCTTTCAGCACCGGTTGGTCCGGATTCCTACAGGTTGAAAATGCTCTGATCACCGTCATTCTTTTCCTGCTCGGCTTCTCGATTTGCTGTGTCAAAGGAAGAGGGCCAGCCTCACGCTGGGTGTTCGGCTTCAACCTGATTTTCTGGTCGGCTTTAGGCGGATCGATCTATTTCTTCCTGCCTGCAAACACACCTCTTGTCATTTTCAACATTAAGTTTGCTTTTCCGCAGTGGTATCTCGTAATTTCCATGTGCGGTTTAGCAGCCGTTTTAAGCCTGCTTCTTTTCTTTAATGCCTTCCGCAAACCGATTGATGCCGCTGCAAAACCTATGAAGAAGGAGCCGGAAAAAGCTCAAAAGCCGGAACCTGCTGCTCCTACTGAAGCTCCTAAACCCGGCCGTTTCGGCTTCGGCGCCAAAAAAGAAGAGAAGGTAGAACCAGCCTCAACAATCATTCCGGTTCCGCCCGAACAAACCCACGGTCCTGAAAAACGGCCTGAATAACGAGAAAAATAACATCCCGCTTCGGCGGGATTTTTTCATGCTCAAATTGAAGGGGATAACGGTCTAAGATGCATTCAAATGAATAGAATGCCTGCAATAGATTGGTGATCCTTAATTTGCTAATTAACAATGATCCATCCCTCTGAGACAGACACGGCGGACGTCAATGAATTCGGTGCCGTGCGTATCCCTGAAGAAATTCTTCGTAAACTCGGTGCCGGTGTCGGTGACTTGATTTCCTTTGTGAAAGACGGAGACAGTATTCGTCTCGTTGTTAAAAAACAAAAATCGATTCAAGAAGACCAACCAAAAGAATCTCCAGGCTTAACAAAACCATTCCGAATTCCTACAATGCAGTTTGTAACTGAATAACGGAGTATAAGAATGTGTCATTTGACAGGAAAGAGCGAGCCGGTAGCTCCTAGCGAAGACGAATGCAAAGCAGTGGTCGGTGAACCCGCGCCTGATTTTGAATTGGAAAGCGACCTAGGCGGAAAAGTCAAACTTTCCGATCTGAAGGGCAAGAAGGTCGTCCTTTATTTTTATCCGAAGGACAATACTTCTGGCTGCACAATGCAGGCCGTCAACTTCCAAGCGACCTTAGATAAATTTGAGAAGGCCGGCTATGTTGTTATCGGTGTGTCCAGAGACAGTCTTAAAAGTCACACCAATTTCAGAAATAAACAGGGGCTCAAATTCCCGCTGCTGAGCGACGCCGACTCTGAAGTTTCTAAACTCTATGGTGTTCTAAAGATGAAGTCGATGTACGGCAGAAAATACCTCGGCATTGTCCGCAGTACATTTGTTATCGACGAAAACGGCATTTTGGCGGCCGAATTCAGGGATGTAAAGGCCAAAACCAGCGTTGCTGATTTAGAGAAAGCACTGGGGATTTCTTAATTAAGAGTACGAGTTATCAGAAACAAAAGCACCCGAAGAAGGTGCTTTTGTTTTTTAGTAACCAAAAAATCCGCCGGAGAGAAGCGAAGGAATGTAGTGAAATAAACCCTCGAAGATGCTTTCCATCGCCCAGAAGAATTCCTCCAGAGCGCCTCTGATCTTGGCAAACTCAGCCGTGAGATTAAACGTGCTGGCAAACCAATAAAGCGCGGTTTCAAAAAAATCGTGGAATTGTGCCCAAAAGCTCGGATACATCTTCGTCTTCGTTAGATATTAGTTGTTCTTTAGCATAACAAAATACCGGAATTAGTTAGCCGGCTAAAACCTATTTTTAGCCACGAAAAAGCCGGGCTTTCGCCCGGCTCACCTTGCCAATCTCTTATTTTTTATTTATTAAACTTCTTTAACTACTGTGTCCTGATCCATCGGTTCAGTACCGAGAACACCTTCGGACTTCGAAACGACAAGAGCAGTTAAGCTGTCGCCGAGAACGTTGACAGATGTACGGATCATATCAAGGATACGGTCGATACCGGCAATCAGAGCAACGGCTTCGAGAGGAATACCGACTTCCGTGAAGACCAGAGTTGTCATGATCAGGCCGGCACCAGGAACACCGGCAGTACCGACGGCGGCCAAAACGCCCATCAAAACGATCTGGAACTGCTGAGTCAAGGTAAGGTCAATGCCGAAAACTTCAGCTGCGAACACAGCGGTGACGCCCATGTAAATGGAGGTACCGTTCATGTTAATGGTATTGCCCAGAGGAATTGCGAAGGAAGCAATCGCTTTAGAGGCACCCATCTTGCGAGAGGCTTCAAGGTTAACAGCAAGAGCTGCAGCGGAAGAGCAGGTTGTGAAAGCGATAAGCCAGGGTTCGAATGCGCCTTTGAGGTAATCGGAGATCTTCATGCCGATGAGTTTGATGATCGGCAGATAGGTAACAACAACGAAGATAACCGTTGCGATGAAGGCTGTAAGAATGAGCTTACCGAGCGGAAGCAGAACAGACAGACCGTGACGTGTAACCGTGTAAGCGATCAAGCCAAACACACCGATCGGAGCGTACAGCATGACGTAGTTGGTCATACGGATCATGACGTCGCCGACCATCTGGAAGAAGTCTGTCACCATTCGAACGGATTCGCCCATGAGAGAGAGGCAGAAACCGAAGAAGATGGAGAAGAAGATCACCTGAAGCATGTTGCCCTTAGCAAAAGCTTCGATCGGGTTAATCGGGACGATATCAAGGAGGACCTTAGAAAGGGCAGGTGCAGCAGCAGCCTTAGCCTTCAGACCTTCAACAGAAATCGTTAAACCGGTACCCGGTTCCATGATATTCGCAACGATCAAACCGATCGTAACGGCGATAGCTGTTGTTACAGCGAAGAAGAGAATCGTTTTAACGGCGATCTTACCGATCTTGCTGGCGTTACCCAAACCTGCAGAACCTGCGATCAAGGTAGCAACAACCAACGGGACGACGACCATGCGGATCAAGCGAATGAACAGCTGGCCAAGCGGCTGCAGGTAAGTAGCACCGAATTCGGAAGATACCATCGTACCTACAACTACGCCGAGGACCAAGCCGTACATCATCTGCATCGGCAGTCCTAACCAAAAGCTTTTCTTAGTTGACATAGAAACTTTACCTCCAAAGGATTGGCATAGTGGGCGACAAGAGAGAGACCCCCATAACCCTGATATCGATGATAGGCTAAATCCTGCTGGAAATAAATAGTTACAGACAAAAATTTTTACGTTTCTACTAAGAAGTTATGAAAAACAGTGGTAGAACGTCTTAAGTAGAGGTACTTAGAATTTCATAACATGAAAAAACGTGTCCGAATGACGCCAATTAGTCCAAACAATACTGAAATAACCACATAAATACCGCCAAATTCAACTCAACATAATAGTAGTTATGTTGAATAATATATTATTTACGCTTTTATTCAATTATTTAAGTTACAAGTTCAAGATTTTTCAGTAGCCCTTTTCTCAAAATTACTTTGGTCTGTGCCAGCCAAACAAGCACGAGAGTAAAATTTCCAGTTTGACGATCTTGCAAACGTTTAAGCAAAATGATTTATCTCGCAGTAATGATCGGCGGCGGTCTTGGTTCTTTACTTCGCTTTCTGATTAGTTCCTTCGGTTTTCTTCCGTTTGCGACCGTCTTTATCAATATCATCGGCAGCCTCATTCTCGGCTTCTTAACGTTTTTCTTTTTGGATCGGCCCGAGATTCCCCCGGAGCTTCGTTTCGGATTAACTGCCGGATTCTGCGGCGGCTTCACAACCTTCAGTACTTTTTCCGTTGAAGTCTACGCAATGGTTTCGGACAACCACATCGGACAAGCAGCCTTCTATGTTTTGGCCAGTTTTTTAGGCGGCCTGCTCGCCGTTGCTTTAGGCGCATTTTTAGCGAAGAATTGCTGACGCGTTTTCAGGCAATTCTATCCGACGAATGTCCACTAAAAAGAATTTTAGGGCTTTAAAACGCGTCTGATTTTCATTCGTTTTTATGCGGAAAGCCTAATAGTCAGGCTTTCCGACCGTTTTAGAGTCTATTTTTTCGCGTTATTTTGAGCCTTTAACTTTCAAAGACTTCAAAATTTTCTTCATATTTTTCTTAGAGTTATCTAATTTTTCCGGATCTGTTAAGCGGCTGAGCTTCTCTTTGGCTTTTTGACCTAAGAAATACGCAATTCTTTCTCCATTGGCACGAGACGGATGAGGAAGTTCCGGCAGCAGACGATTTTCGAACTTCGTGCCCTTCACAACCTTTTCTAAATAATGCTGAACTTTAGGTCCTAACGGAAGAAGCACAGCGTTAGGTGCTTTGTTCAACTCTTCCAATGTCAGCGGCGCCGCAAATTCAAATAATTTTGTGCCCTGTTTTATTTCTGCATTGAAATTTGTTTCTTTGTCGTTTTTGATTGTAAAAGTCGGATAACGAATACACGATGTCAGGTTCACCAGATCTTGTTTGTCAGAGAACAACTGTGCTGTTGTTTTGATATCCAAGAATTCCGCAATTCCGGCCTCGTCCATCAATTCAACGAGATTCTTGCGCATCGGTCCGCTGAAACTTCCTACGGCTTTGCAGCGCTTCAGAACATCCTCGTCAGAAAAACCTTGATGAATCAAACGAGCCGCCTCGACAAGCATGTTATTCATCTGGACTTCGCCAGGCGTAATGCCAACAATGAATAAACGAGCCTTTGGATTGACATAGTCAAATGGCGCGTAATAGATCCTTTCTTCTCCGAAATCTTCAAGAAGAAGATTTTGCCTGTCTTTCACATCTTTAAAGGAAGCAATGACAGAGCCGTATGTTGCAAACAGTGTTTTAGTTTTCATATTCTTAAATCATTAAGATCCGGCGGCTTTGACCAGGCCGCCAGATCTTTTCCAAATTTACTGTTGGAGCTTATTTCTTGATTTTGACGACGTCGAAGCCTGCCAACTGCTTCTTACCGACTTTCGTCCAAAGATAAAGCTCGGTATCAACATCGGGTACTGTGTAAGCGACCGCCGTCTTGATCGGGAATGTAAACACAGCATCCTTTAAGCCGTCTTGGTTCACATCTAAGAATTCGACTTTGAGAGGTTTCGGCATTTCACGGTTGACTTCCAAATCCGCATTAGAGAACGGAGAACCGAAGCGAGTTGCTTCCTTATCCACCCTCGTCATGTGAACTTCAGGCGTTGAGAGCGCCGTCACGGTGAAAGTACCGTTAGAACTCTGGCTTAATTCTTTAGTGTTAATAATGATCGGGAGATGATGGAGTGCATGCAGTTCCTGTTCTGTTGCATGCAGTACATTATGGAAAGAATAGTTGTTGAACTCATGCAGGAAGGCTTTGGCTTTAACCGGATCTACGCGATACAGCATTCTGCCTTCTTTATCGGCTTTATGAACTTCCGCAGCTGCCTGCTTTTCAAAAGCCCTCTTATTCTTGGCAAAAATCGGATAATCCTGATGCTGCCAATCTAAGAAGTTCTGCATTGCAAGGAAAGTATAAAGCGGACGGTCGGCGCGATAAGACAACTGATCCGGCTTAGCGTGGAACTGAGCCGCCGTTGCAGTCTTGGGATCCATAAAATTCTGTCCGATCGCGGCGCCCGCTAACGGGTATTGCGGATAAGAGAACTGCTGAGAGGGTCTGCCGTTCGTTCTCCAAGCCAACGTAAACAACGGGTTCTGACGCAAGACATACACAACGCTGTCATAGGTTCCGATATTGCAGATGTCGTTCATGCCTTGGTGATACCAGCCGGAATTTCTGACTTCATTCTTGCTGTGACCGCTAATCATCTGACGAACCTGTTCGTAAGAAACTTTATTCTTAAGTTTCATAGACATCGGGAAGGCGTGCTCGTCCTTATAGTCTTTGCCTGTTATGTAATTGAGCAAGACACGAACGCGTTCTTTGGTCCAATCGGCAGAAGTTCTTTCGTCAAGCTGATAGGCTTTTCTCAGATTAAAGTCAGAGAAATTCTTCGGATCTTTTGGCTTATAAGTACCCTTCTTTATAGCGTTCTCAATTAAATCCGGAGAAGCAATTACATTGGCAGTGTCTTTCAGATCAATATTCGTAATATTGATTGCATTGGCCAGGAAGGCAATTTCGTCATCCTGAACTTTACGAGCGACGTATCGGCTGCCGCACAAAAGCACGAGCTGCCAAGCTTCATTAGCGTCTGCAATTGTATATGTCCGACCTTCTTGAAAATAGCCATACTTCTTTACGAGACCGATAGCCAGGTTCACTCCATCTCTTGCAGAAACTGCTCTTTCAGCAATTAAACGGCGAATCCCATAACCGATGCCGCCTTCGTTGATCTTTTCGCCTTTTTCAATGGTCTGGTTGCAGTTGTTGGAGACAACTACGACACCTTTCTCATTCACGAAGCCATCGGAGAATGAATAGCCGGTAGGCGCCAAAGTCTGCGACCACCAAAATCCCAGTGTCTTTTTGACTTGAGGAATTTTGGCGGCAGCGGGCTCAAATTCTATGAGCTCTCCGTCTTCATGCACTGCCGGATCGACCCAATACTGACTGGTGATAATGCGCATTTCATTGTCTTCATTATGACCAACAAGAATTTCACCCGTTGAAGAAACTTTCTTTCCGACAATTACAGTAAAGCATGCATTAGAGGGGAGTGCAAAAGCTGCAAGTGAGATGCCTACGAGTGCGGATAGAGCGGTTAGTCTTAAATTCATACCGATCTCCTTGAAGATAATTTGGGTGATTTTTTATGTTTCTATATTCGCACGGAATACCCTGTTTGAATAGGTATAGCGAGAAATAAGCCTTAACTTAATCAGGGTTTCCGATAAGGTAATAAGAGAATAGAAAGAGTTTTATTTATAGCATTCGTCTCAAAAGTTCTCTTAGCCGCACAATAAAATCGAGTGGGGGGACGGGTTTCCCCGCCCCTCTCTCACAGCACCCATCGTGCGGTACCGCAAT
>OJQM01000189.1_pt1 | contig 39866 bp, 33 predicted proteins | sample 1598751 | NCBI WGS metagenome assembly OJQM01 (sample SAMN03922455, study PRJEB24848) | human gut metagenome | isolation source: stool sample | host: Homo sapiens | place: Germany | collected 2009-11 | reverse complement strand
TCTCGCCCATGTGTCTGGCGATGGTACGGAACGAGCTGCCGGTCTCGTAAAACCGAAGCATGAATATCCTGTAATCCTCGTAGGAGAAGTGACGCCTGAGGAATTTCTGTATGTCCTTTACCAGCCTGTCGCACCCGGTAAGCATCTCTTCCCACTCATCGGTCTCTTCCGTGTAGTCCGCCTCACCCAGTCTTGAGAAATACTCGTCTCCGGGGTTGTCGTAACGGCTGTCTTCCCTTGTTCCCGATTGCAGGATTCTCCGGTAGCATCCAAAGAAGTAGGATTCCAAGTCCTCTATTCCGTTGTTTGAGAACATCACCTGCTTCCTGACCGCCAGATACGCGTCATGGAACGCATCCTCGTTGACCTTCCCGTAAAGGGATACACTTTCTTTCAGTCTCGCGTATGAACGGCCAAACCATCCGTTGAATTCTTTCACGTCTTTTGTTGCCATATCCTTTGATTTTATCTGTTAGACATCCGGCCTGCGGTGCAGGCACTCTTGTTTCTTTGTATGCCTTACAGCCGTTCTTCCGCCGGAAAGGTGTCAAGGCTCGGCAGGAAAAAATACCGGAGCGCGGAGCGCGAGGATGATTTTTTCCCAGCCGACCCGCAGGGCCCGGCCTTGCGCCCGGTGGGGAACGGCTACCTTTGCTTCAAAGAAATAAGGGTGTCTTTTGAGGTTCCCACCTTTGGATTTGTCACCTGACGGTGAAAAAGAATGTCTGTTGGTGACACGTGCCGTCCGGTTTGCAGGCGGTTCCCGTTTTTTTATTTTCTTCGCTTCCGAAACGGTTTTACGGGCACATAGATCCCTTTCCGGTACCATCTGTCCGCCATTCCGTTTTGTAGTAAAAATCAATGTCAAACTTAAAATTACAGGAACATGGAAGTAGTGGTCATAGACAAGGCGACTTTCGAGAGGATGCTCTCGGAATTCGAAAAATTCGCAGGAAAGGTGGAACGTCTCTGCCGGGAACACAAGGACTTGAGAGAGAGGGAATGGCTTGACAGCGACGACGTGTGCAGGCTGCTCGGTATCAGTCCGAGAACCCTGCAGACGATGCGGGAAAACGGAACACTGGCTTATACCAAGATTAGCCACAAGGTGTATTACAGACCGGAGGATGTGAAGGCAGTCTTTCCCGTGGTGGAGATGAAACGGTGCAGTGCTGCCAATAAAGGAAGATATTGTAATACCGATACAGTTAATTTATAAACATCGTGCTTATGAATGACAATGGCAACATCCGGCTGCTGACACCGGAAAACGACATGCGCGTGAGAGCCTTTTTCTCGTCGCTGGAAGACCTTTCAAAAAGGGTGGAGAAAATACGCGACAGCAACAAGCCGTCACTGGACGGGGAACTCTATTACAACGACAAAGAGCTGGCGGTGAAACTGAAGGTCAGCCGCAGGAGCCTACAGGATTACCGCAACAATGGCATACTGCCATATGTCCGGGTAGGCGGAAAGATTCTGTACAGGGCTTCTGACATAGAGCGTGTCTTGATGGACGGGTACAAGGAAGCGTACTGATGAGAGTGACTGAATCATCTTGTTAGACTCTACATCATTTCGCAGGTAAACGATGTAGAGTCTAACCATTTGGATATACAACCTCCTATCATATCGACAAATCTCGAATTTCCTTATTCTGCTAATAGGTTACAAAAAATATTTGAGAAAAGAACTATGATCTTCCTATATATAAGAAAAACAAAGAAGGACATCCATTGCCAATATAGTAAAATTGAGTACTTTTGCAATGGAAATTAACTTATTTTCTGAAGATATAAATATGCTTGATCAGTCCTTTTCTGCACATAATTTTGAAACTATTTATTGCCTTGAAAGTCGCAAAGGCAATATAAATGTACAGACTATGCCAGAACAGTATCGTGAAGTCTTGGTAAATTTAGAGGAGATTAAAAGAAATTTGTCAATACTCAAGCATAAGAAGAATAAGACACAAGATGAAATGTTAGAACTTGATGCAAAAAAAACTGAATTTAAAAATCTTGTGGAGCAGAAAAAAGATGTATTACGCAATTATTTGGAAACTCTTGATAAACAGATAAATGCTTATGGCTTCAAGTTCTCATTGAACAAATTTGTTGCTGATAATGACAAAGAAGTATATACGCTGGATATAGCATCTCACACACATCTATTTGCAATCAAGCAACTTCAGTATAATATTCGGCACACGTTCAAGGTAAAGCAGTCTAACAGACATAGTATCTTAGCAAATGTTAAGACTTTCTTGAATTCTAATATTCCTGTTTATGTCATCCGAACAGATATATCGAGTTTTTATGAATCTATACCTCATAATCGACTAATGCCAATGATATTTGGTAACACTTTACTATCCAATAAATCTAAGGCATTCATTAAAGGTATATTAGGAGAATACGAGAATATAAAGGATCATGCTTTAGTGTCTCCATTTCAAGGGATACCTCGCGGTATTGGAATCAGTTCATACTTAAGTGAGTTGTATATGAGGGATATTGACACTAATATAGCTTGTCGAAAGGAAGTGATGTACTATGCGAGGTATGTTGACGATATCTTTATTATTCTTACCTCATTACCTGTTGGAACTTCTATAGACCAGTATTATGCTGATATGACGAGATTTTTCCAAACTTATGGTTTATCACTGAAACAGCCTGGAGATGAGTCTGGCAAGTGCCGTATCATAGATTTTACTAAAGATAATTGTGTTGAAGCTCCCATGAACTATCTAGGATATTGTTTGTATATGAACAGAAACACCAAGAAACTATCAGTTGTATACGGTCTTTCAGACACAAAAAAAGCCCGATATCGTAAAAAAATTGATAATGCGATAAATCATTTCGAGACTCTCTGCAAGTGTAATATTAAGCAAGCATATTGTGATCTATTTGACTCATTGAATATGATTACCGGTAATTTCAAACTATTCAAATCCAAAAGTAGTGTGAAGGTTGGCTTGTTCTATAATAATGATTTACTTGATCGAAAGGAAGATCTTGATGAACTTACGATATATCTGAAAGAACATCCCATTGAACCTTATGCAGGATTAAAAGATTGTACTAATGTGAAGGCAAAGCTCGTCAAGCGTATATCAAGCATAGACTTCAAGCAAAGGTGGCAAGAACGTAAAATGTTTTCCTTTAGTCTTCAACGTATTCAAGAAATAGAAGAATGGTTATAAAGAGAAAGAAAATCAGACTTCGCTACAAGAAAGAGCGTGTAGTATTCTCGGATGTTCTGCCATACGAACTTCCATTGATTTTTAGCAATCGTTACTTTTATCGATTCTTGGTGCGTAATGGCATCTGGATAGAGATAAGTAGGGAAGGGCAAGACACGTTACATTGGAATAAAACAGAAGACAAAGGTATATTGGGATTGTTGGCAATAATATTTTGTCGTAAGATTTCTGAGTTTGAGGGTAAAGACTCTTTGTTACTTAATGTACACGACCTTAAACGTATTCCGTTCGTGTATAGCATACAGCATAAACCTCTGAAACATAGGTTCCTTTCATTGATACACCCTGCCAATCAAATTAAAGTAGTTGATTTATACAACAGATATAAGGATGCTATCATATATCTTTGTTCTAAAAGTAACTTTTCTATACGATATCCCAGCAAAGTGGCTTGTTATTTCTATTATAAGGATAGGCTTCATCATGTGCTTATGGGAAAGAAGACGGATAAAATGGAGATGTACTTCAACGAATATGAGAACTTGAAAACATTTTTCAGCTATAAACGCTATACCAATATCTATAAGTTTTATGAAGATTATAGATATCAACGTGCGGAAAAGAAGTTTTCTCGTTTGCTAAAAATGGATGTACAGAATTGTTTTGACAGTATATATACACATTCAATAGCTTGGGCTATTAATGGTGGTGTGGATATATATAAAGACACATTCGAGGGTAAGTGTGATGGCTCCGTTGGAGTGTTATGGGATAAGATGATGCAAGAAATGAACTATAATGAAACAAATGGCATAGTCATTGGCCCAGAGTGCTCACGTATATTCGCAGAGGTTATTATGCAATATGTTGACCAGATGGTAGAGCAGCAGTTGCTAATAAAAGGCTACCGAAACAAGGTAGATTATGAGTGCTATCGCTATGTGGATGATTATTTCTTTTTCTATAACAGCGAAGCTGTCAAGGTTGATGCAGAACAGTTATTTCAAATGTATCTCAAAGAGTTTAAGCTAAGTCTTAGTCAAGAAAAAAATAAAACTTTTGAACGTCCTTTTGTCACAGAGATAACAAAAGCAAAAATCGCGATAGATGATTTGCTCAACAATACTGTCAAACTGTATACCAATGAACCTGAATCTGAACTATCTCTTGAAGAAGAGATGGAGCAAACAGAACAGGATATGTCGCAAGAAGCAGAGGAGCCACTTCTAAAGGTTGACCGCCCAAAAGTAACAGACTGTTTAGCTACCGATGTCTATTTTTGCTTGAACGCAACTGATTTCAATAAGCGGTTCAAGGTACTTGTATCAGCTAATAGTGTTGAACCCAAAGATGTTCTGAACTATACAATAGCTCGATTGGCTATTAGATTGGAGAGAGCCTTGAAGAAGTTTGACCGATATTATAAAACTTTATGTTTGGCAATTGTTGAACCGGAATTGGTGGACTTATATTCCCAAGTGGAGAAGAAAAGAAAGCAACTAGAAAAGGATTTATCAAAATATCTATTCAATATTCTTGATTCAGTTTTCTTTCTCTATGCAAATAGCAAGCGTATCAATACCACCCTTAAAGTAATGCAAATTCTAAATATTATTTGGATTTATCTGGATAATGATTATAGCTTGGAGGTGGGTAAGAAGAAGTCGATGGTTCGCCGTTTTACTGAATATGCTCGTGAGATTGTGTTCAAGAAGATACGCGATGAGATAAGCGTAGTACTGCAAACAGCCCCTATGGACGAACATGTCCAGTTGGAAACATTATATTTCTTGTTGATACTACGCAGTATGAATGGCAAATACCATTTGTCCCGACCTGAGATGGAAAAATACTTAAAAATTGGCTATAATGAAGATGGAACAGTAAAAACACTCCCGAAGTTGAATATGCTGGCTGTTACAATACTAATATATTACTTTGGTAATGCGAAACAGTTTGTGGACCTGAAGGATATTATTGTTAACCATACTCTGAAAAGAATAAATGAAATACCAGCTAACAGAAGACGTATATCCGCAGAATATATTATATTTGCTTTGGATATGGCTGCCTGTCCTTATATTAAACCAAGCATGAGAGTAAAGTACCTTCAATCAGTAGGTGCTTCAAGAACAGAAGGAGCACAAGTTCTCAAATATATGAAGCAACAAAAGTACATGTTTACAAAATGGACAGGTGTTGATATTACAAAAGAACTAAATGCAAAAATTAGTCAAGAGGTGTATTCTTGATAGATGTATGAAATCCAATAAGCATAGGGTATAGAACTCAAAGAATATTCACACACATAACCCTATGTAGAGACTTATGAAGTCTCACAATAAGAGCCTAGAGTTCGGGCTCTTATTTGTTTTTTACTAAATTCACACATAATACATAAAATAAACTAGTTAATTAAAATTTTCAAGCGATTGATTTTCAATTGGAATGTTGGCGAATCTGCAAAAGAATTAATCGTAGTGAAACATTTCCCATTTCTTTATTTGTGTTGGCTCCAGCCACACTATTGTATATCAAAGTTTACCAATATTCTCGTCAAGCAGATTTTGAAGAAATATAGGTTGAGGAAAACATATCTTGCGAGGGTAACTATATATTGCCTTATTGTATGAATTTTTGTTAAGCAATAGTGCATCTTGAAATTATAAGTTTCACTCTAAGTATTATATAGTCAAATAGAAATATATTGCAAATTATATCTCTCACAACTATCTGTATTTCAGATTTAAGTTGAAGCGGCTTTTCGCAAATCAATTATGTTTGACCATAATTGTTCATAGGAGGATTTACTGTAAAAGATTGCACCCGGTTACTAAAGAATGCCAGGATATTAATTGGAAATTTGAAGTGTATTTTCACAATCATATTTGTAATCATAGAACAATGCGAAAGGGGAAACTTTGTAATGATAATAAAGGCCATAAGAGCAGAGACATGGACACCATAAAAAGCAAGCACATTCTCGCCAGAACATTCCAAAGTTTCGGAATAGCAATGCTTTGCGTACTACTGGCAGCAAAGTAAAATTGATTTTTCTGGAGGGAGCGCAGTTTACCGCCTGCCTTTTTCCTGGTGTTTCAAAAAACATCCCTCCTGTAGAATATCGGAACAGCATACAGACCGGTAGTATCCTACTGTCAGTATGCTGTTTCCCTTTTGGTTGTTTTTATATCGACTTTTCCGTCAGTCGCTTGTTTCCGCTGCCGTCAGCGTCTATTGTACAGACGTGAAAGGGGAAAGGTTTTCGGGCTGAATACCCTTTGCCCGCAAAGGAAGATTCTGCCCGAAACGGCACAGCCGCCTGACCTTTCCCCTTTCAGAAAAGTCTGTACTAACTTCCATGGACGGCGAGGAGACAGGCGGCTGCGAAACTGTCATTGGTTGTCATGGCCGGAATGTGTGCGGTGTTTGCTTCTTTTTTCCATCAGTTTGTCCATTTCCTTTGAGATTTTGTCCTCCGTTATCCTGGCATATCCCTGGGTGGTGGTGATATTCGAGTGCCCCATCATCTTGGCTATGCTTTCGATTGATACGCTCTCTGAAATGAGGAGAACCCCGAACCCATGACGGGCCTGGTGGTAGGACAAGTCATCGTTCCTGCCCAGAATCACGCCGATTTCCCGTATCTCGTGCCAGATGGAATCCCGGCTTGGCAACGGGAACACGAGATTGTGCATGTCGGTGGTGTTGTATAATGCCAATATCTGTTCGGCTATCGGGTGTAAGGGGATAACCGCCTCCACTTCGGTTTTCTTGCGGCAAATACGGATGAACCGCCTACCATCCGCTGTCGTCTCGATATGGCGCGGATGGAGCTGTTTGATGTCGGCATAGGCAAGTCCCGTCAGGCATGAAAAAATGAACGCCCGTCTGCCCAGTTCCGCCCGTCCGTCATTCAAGGGCATGGCCATGATCCTTTTCATTTCCTCACGGGTGACGTACTTGTGCTTGGGTGCGGGCTTCTTTTCATATTCGACATCCTCCACCGGATTGGTACGCAGTATCTCGTTGTCCACGGCAAGATAAAGCAGCCTGTTCAGCCAGCAGAGGCAACGGTTGGTCTGTGTGGAACTGAAATTCTTGTTCCGTACAAGAAATGCCTTGTAACCTTTGCCGAAGTCTTCCGTTATCTCCTCAAAGGCAATCTCCTTCCTGCCCAAAGAGGTAAGGTAGTCCGTCAGGTATTTCTGGAAGTATTGGGAGTTCCGATAGGTAGAGATGGAATTTATCTCTTTGCTACGTATTCTGAGACGTTCACGCTCTATCTCGCCCATCTGCAATAAACGGGTGGGAACCACGAACTGTCTTGTCACCCGGGTCTTGATGATTTCCGCGCTGACGACACCCTGTGTCCTCAGAATATCCTCGTAAGTCTGTTCAATATACTTCTGGTACTCTTGCAGTCTGGCGTTTTCCCTTATCGTGCGTATTGTTCCGGTTTTGGCGTTCCAGTCTTCCGGTCTGCAATATATACCGGTAGTGATGGCGGTACTCTTGCCGTCAATGGTGATGCGGCACATGACAGCCGTGGTTCCGTCAGCCTTTATCTTGCCGCGGTTGATGTAGAATAATATGGAAAATGTACTTCTCATGATGTCCGTTATTTGGTGGTTATAAAACAAGTTTGAAATCTTTGGTAGCCTCGATAAGCCTGTCCATGTCCTCGAAGAGCTTTTTAGGTGTCACGCGGGCATACACCTGGGTTGTCTGTATATTACTATGCCCCAACATCTTGCTGATGGTCTCAATCGGGACACCCGCTTCAAGGGTGACGAGCGAGGCAAACGAGTGGCGCCCGACATGGTAGCACAGGTTCTCCTTTATCCCTGCCAGTACGGCCAGTGCCTTCATGTGGTTTCTCAGGCTTGGGTAGTGGATCATCGGAAACAGGGTGTTCCTTTCATCGTCATGATATTTTTCTATCAGGTCAACGGCTTCCGGCAGCAGTTTTACGCTTGCACGGAGTTCGTTCTTTTTCCGGCGGTATTTCAGCCACAATTTACCGTCTTCATCTGTATGCAGGTTTTCTTTGGTGATTGTCACGGCATCACTGTAGGCTACCCCGGTATAGCAGGCAAAGAGAAACAGATCCCTTGCCAGGCGGTGGGTCGTGCGGTGTGGGGCTATCTCGACATCCCGTATTTTCTCGAAACTTTCCCGGCTCAATGCCTTTGGCGTCTTGACGGTCTGTTTCGGGAGGACATAATGCTGGAACATGAACCGCTCGGAATGACCTTCCTTATAGGCTTTCCTGCAAGACTTCTTGACAATTGCCAGGTAATGACGTGCGGTATCAACGGCATGTCCTTTCTCGTCAAGGATGAAATTCTCATAATCGTGGATGAATTGCTCGGTGAGCTGCCCGAAAGCCAGATCCTTTGTCTTGAACTTGGCTTCAATGAATTCACGCATGGTACGGCAGGTATAGTCGTATGCTGGATATGTCCCTTTGGCCCGGTCTATCCCGATACGGCTCTTCACTTCATCCCTGACGGCATCCAGCATTTTCATCAGGGTCATTTGGACGCTCATGCTGCCCTGAAAGGCATCCTTGACGGAAGCGGCATCAAAATCAGTCTTTCGTTCCAGAAGGGAGTCGAATGCGGCATTGATGTCAAGCAGCAGCCTGTCGATTTTGGCATTGGTTTCAACGGCCTCCCTGCTTTTGCCGTTCAACCGGCTTTCGCGGGGATTCCACAGTCCGGGAGTACAGGAGAGCTTGCAGCTGAACTGCGCCATCGTCCTGTTCACGGTGATACGTCCCATTATCGGGGCTTTGCCCGACTTGTCCAGTCCGCTCTTTTTGAGGTAGAGCAGAACCTTGAATTTTTCTACTTTCATACGCTTATAATTTTAGTGGCAAATTTACCTGTTTTACAAGCGTCCTTTGGTATGCAAAACTATGACAACCAGTGTAATATATCGTCGTTTCAAATTATCTGATCCGCTTCGCGTTACCTTGATTCCTTCCGGTAACTGTCCGGCTAACGGTTTGGTAACTGAACATCTGCAATAATCCCCACTTTTTTTGCTTTTTTCTTGTGTGGAAGAATATAGAGAAATAGTTAATTACCAGCAGATTCCGTTTTGTTCTCTTCTCGTTTCCATTGCTTGTATCGCTTCTCTATTTCCACCTTGCCAGGCATACTTTTGCCACGACAACGACTCTTGCAAAGGGTGTTCCAATTGAAACTGTATCGAAAATGTTAGGACATACGAATATTGAAACGACACAGATTTATGCTCGTATAACGAATGATAAAATACGAAAGGATATGCTGTCGTTGGAAGATAAATTGGTTGATATAGAGAATGTAGCACTAAATATGTAACTATTATGACAAAATGGGGCAAGTTTGAAATAGAGATAAAACCATCTTTGAATGATCTTATTGTGAATATTGAGGTCGGGGAAGATGGCAATGTATGGATGTCGAAAGCTGAAATAGCACGTATATTTGAAGTGTTTTATTCAGCTGTGTCTTCCAATATTCGAGTGATGTTAAAATCAGGAGATTTGAGTGAGAACAGGCATGTGAAAACAATACATTATGTGAATAAGAAAGGTGCACAATGCAGTAATGAGCTATTTAATCTGGAAGCTGCTATTGCGCTGGGATTTAAGATGAAAGGCTATAAGTGCCGTTTGTTCCGCCAGTGGGTGGCTCGCCGATTATCTATGCCAAGTAGCCAAAAGCAAACTGCTTTCTTTATTCAAATGTGTAATAACGGAATGATGAGTTAAAGAAATTTTTTTCTCTTATGAAGGGCGGCTGTCATGCAATGACGGTCGCCCTTTGGCTTTTATGTGGTAAAAGATTATAAAAGGAGATGAATGGATTTTTCCTCTGAATAGTAAGCGGCTATCTTTGCACAAATTATTGAATTAGAATAAAGTGATTATGGTTGAGGCTTTTGATATGCTTGTAGAATATGATTCGGGAATGGTCTTTGAGGATTATAAGGTTCCAATGGGGTATGACTTGAGGAACTTTGAAGAGTTTTTCTGTTTGAAGCGGCAACCATTGGGCGAGTTTGTGATTGTATTGAAAGAGGGTGGATTGTTCTACTTCCTCTCAGATAATTTTACGGACTTTACGGAGGTCTGTAAGAAATACGATTGGTATGTCATATCACATCAGCCATTCAATAAGCAACTTGAAATCGGTATCGGGATGATGAATACCGGAGGCTCGGTAGGATGGATCGGACGGGCGGAGCATTCTGAAAAGTTGAGTATGTATAAGGATATTTTGGTGTTCTCTTATGATTGTGGTGTGGAAACTGATTTTTTTCCATATGACACGGTTTTTCAAGGACATTGTGAGATAGATGGAAGCCTTTGTTACTATGTACATGATTATTATCCTACGCGTATTCAGAAAATAGATGTGCATCAGAAGCGTATCAGTAATCTGATATTCAGATTTAAGGAGGGCGGACATTGTGGTATGCTAGTCGCAAAGATTATATCTCTTTGTCTGAAGAATATTTCCTATTGCAACTCTCCCGAAAAAACAATTCTTATTCCTATTCCGGCTTCGACACGGGAACGGCAACGAAAACGGTTTCCGGTACTCTGTTATCATTTATCGAAGTGGCTGAACGTAAAGGATGGCTTTCAGACGATATGGATTGAGCAGGAACGGGAACAGATGAAGGGCACTTCGCATAAAGAAGTGGTATCCAATCTGAGTATTAAGAAGCGGGATGTTCAGGGAATGAACGTTATTTTATTTGATGACGTACTGACCAGCGGGCAGAGTTTCCGGCAACTTCGGCAAAAGATGATGGAGCTGGGGGCAAAATCTGTGACTGGGATTTTTCTTGGCAAGACGGTTGATTTACATGAGTAAAGAGGAATAATAGTATCAATGCCTATTCATTGGCTATATTCATTTTCCTCTGTTTCCTGCGTTCGTATTTCAGGTGATTCATTTCCTTCTTTGTGTATTCAATATACTTGCCTTCTACTATCTTGTATCTTTCAAAGACTTTTTTCATGTGGAGGCTTTCATCTACAATCGAAAATCTGCCACCTCTGACTTTCTCTGCTCCGTATTTATTGAAGTATTTCTCAACAATTGGATTCAGTTCGTCAATAATATCCAAATAATCTTTGGGGCTTATAACAGGAATTACTTCTAATAATTTAATCGGAGCATAGAGTTTACACCACTCGCAACATTTCCCTCTCTCATACTTTTGCATAAGCGTGAGGAAATCGCTACTATAACTCACATGGTAGTTACCATCTGCTAATGCAAGAACAAAAACAATCATAACCCGCTCGTTATCATTAAGAGGTAAATCATAATCTATCATAGAGTTATTTTCTTCATATTCCTCTATGAGTTTACTGTACATACTGAAACCAGCAGTGGGTTTGTAATTCCCTTTTTTCCGTAAGAAAGATTGTATGAGCCTCAAATGATGTTCTGAATCCCATTGCGTAAAACTTCCTCCACGAACATTTTCATAACCATGTTCTGTTCCACACTGAACTACCCACTCATTAACCATGTCTACATTGGGAATGCCATTTTTAAATACTACTTTCTGATACTTTAATAATTGTACAGGTTTATAGGTATTTATCCAGTTTGAAGCTTTCCCTTTTTCATGATTCTTGAAGGCTGATTGCAAATCGCAGGTATAACCGACAAAGAATTTTGAATCCTCCAATTCAAGAAGATAGATATAATGCTCTCTTTCACTAAATGAAACCTCCTCAATATCCACATCTAAGAAATATCTGTGATGTTGCAGGTTCTTCAATGTTTCAATTTCACCGATATTGCACCAATAGCCGCCTCTGACCATTTGCCATCCTTTGGCTTTCATCATCTTTATTGTCTGGTGATTTTCCCAGCGATCTTCTTCTTCGGGCGAAGAGACAAGAAAGGATTCTTTTTCAATAACACTGACGGGAGGGTGTAATTTAGTCCATACGGCTCCATTATCATTGAAATGTTCATTGAATCTTCTGTCGGGATCAGTGGTTTTTCCTACATAGTAAAAATCATCCTCCAGTGCTAATGTATAAATGTATATTAGATAGCTCATAGGCTTAAGTAAGTCGTTGGTCTCATTTGTATTGCTGTTCTCTTGTATTTTCCAAATAAACAAGAGTGCTTGAATACACATTGGTTGCAAATATAGGCAAAGAATTAACGCGACCCTGTGCTTTGGCATTAGAGATTTAGTATAAAGGTTATGATGTGGATTAAATACTACAAAATCTTCCATAGGTAGTTACCTACCTGTGGATTCTCCCCTTTTTATCTTCTCAATTTTGCGGCATAATCAAAAAGCGTAAAAGCATGGAAATAATAACATTAGACCATCAGGTGTATCAGGATTTGGTGGAAAAGATTAATCGGATTTCTGATTATGTATTCAAGAAAGAGGCGATTCCCGCACAGGAACCGGAAATGTGGCTGACCAGTGAAGAACTGGCAGATTTGCTTAAAATCAGTACGCGGACTCTGCAACGAATGCGGAAAGAACGGGTGATTCCTTATTGTATGATAAGGAGCAAATGCCTGTACCGTTTTTCCGATGTGGAGAAGTGTATCGCACAGCGTATCGTTTCCTGTAATCCGCAGACATTGGATGAGTTCAGAAAAGGGTATTGGACTACTCACGAATCGTTGTCCCGATGAGTACGCTGGATATAGAAACCTTCGAGGGTTGGATGAAACGCATCATGGAACGCTTCGACCGGAACGAGCAACTGATAGCATCGCTTACGGGCAAGGAGTACAAGGAAGTGAAGTATATCGACGGTGAACGGCTGTTGGACAATCAGGACTTGTGCGAGCTGCTCAACACGAGCAAACGCTCCATCCAGCGTTACCGGAGTTCGGGCACGTTGAAATATCAGATGCTCTGGCACAAGGTGTACTATAAGGAATCGGACGTACAGGAGTTCTTGAAAACTCATTTCAAGGAGTTCGGGAGTAAAAAGCAGGTGGAGGGAAACGGGGTTTGAAGCCACAAACTTCCACACGGGAGCCACAAGCTGCCACGTGTCCCGCTATCCATTGCGGGACGGCTGATAGCCGCTACTTTCGCTGCGAAATAATTTCATATTCACTTAAATAGAATCAAAAGTATGGCACAAAAAAAGAAAGAGAAGGATGTGCTTGTCGTCCGTGACGAGAAGACAGGCGAGATTGGTGTCGTGTCCGGACTGAACGGGGACGGAACGCCGAAAACGACTCCCGCCACGGGAGCGAACCAACAAAATTTCCTGTCATTCGACAAGAACAGTAACGCATTGGAAAGTTTCTTTGAGAATTTCTACCGCCAGTGCAAGGAACCGAAACGGTTCGGGTTCTACCGTGTAGCCGCCGATAATATCGGTGAGGTGATAGACGTGTTCAAAGATGTCCTCAAAGACCCGGTTGCCAACCGGGAATTGCTGGAACCGCACCGCATCGACACATCGAAGTACGAACAGCAGCCACAGGAACAGGTACAGCTACAGGAGCAGGTGCAGCCGGAAAACTCACCCAAACCGGAGGACGGACAACAGCCACAAACTGTATCGGAAGAAGTAAAGCCTGCTCCCAATGACCTCGATCCTTTCTGGCAAGCGGTTGAAGACCACTGGTTCCCCGACGAAAAGGAGCCCGGAAAGCAGGAACAGACACAGGAGCAGGAACAAAAGCAACCACAGGAACAGGCGCAAGGCGAACAACCCGCACCGGAGAAGCCCGACGGAAAAACATACCTGATAGATGAAAGCCGCATCAACTGGTCGGAACTTAAAATCTTTTATGGCATCGACCGCCAAACGCTGGAAGCGTCGGGCGATCTGGAAAAAATGCTTAATGGTGGTAAGTCCGCTCTTATGAACGTTGCCCCCATCATTGGCGGTGAACGCTTCGAGATTGAAGCCCGGCTTTCGTTTAAGGAGATGTCGGACGGCACGATGGGGCTTGTTCCCCATACCATCCGTAAAGAACCGAAACTCGACGAGGAATTTATGGGAGTTATATTTACTCCCGAAGATAAAGAGAACCTGAAAAACAGCGGCAATCTGGGACGTATCGCCGAGGTCGTGGATAAGGAAACGGGTGAGATTATCCCCTCGTATATCAGTATCGACCGGTTGACGAATGAGATAGAAGCCATCCCGGTGAAAGACGTGCCAATCACATCAAGAATCGGGAGGACGGAGTTTTCGGAGCATGAAATGAGCGAACTGCGTGCCGGACGTGCCATCCCCAATAAAGAAATCGTCCTGTCGGATACTCGGAAGTTCAAAGCCACCTTGCAGGTGAATGTGGAACGCAGCGGCGTGGAGTTCGTACCCCGCCAAGCGAAACCGAACCAAAGCCAGAACAGAAAGCAGCGTCCCTCCGGACAGAATACCCGGCAGAATGCACAGCCTCAACAGCAGCAACAAAACACCCCTCCGCCTGCCACACAAAATGCACAGCAGAATACACAACCTACCTCCCAAGCGGACGGGGAGCAGAAACCGAAGGTGTATAATTACAAATGGGTGGACGAGAACGGAAATATCCGTGCGCCCAAGACGATGGGCGGCGTACCTCTGACAGCGGAGCAACAGAAAACATTTTCGGAAGGAAAAGCCATTCTTGTCAAGGATATGAAGCGTGACGGCAAAGGTGAACCCTATACCGCATACGTGAAATATAATTTTGAAGCGGGCAAGCCCAAATATTTCCGTAACAATCCCGACGTATCACAGGCAAAAGAGGTTGCCCCCGCTTCGGAAAGCCGCACGCAAGTGGCGGTCAATACCGACGGCAAGACCAACGAGGCGACCAAACACCTGCAAAAGCCCCTGCAACAGGAACAGGCGGCCCCGGTTAATGCCGTGCAGCAGGAGCAGCAGCAAAAGAAGACTTTAATCAAGCCTAAAGGCGTAAAAATGTAACGGTATGGCAGACCTGATTTTATATGCCGTACCGGTAGCGGTCATCCTGTGGTTACTGATAAAGGTACTTGTCAAACTGCATGACAGTTTAATCAGGAGGTTACCATCGGCTGACCCGGACAGTGACTACCTCGATGCGGACGGCAACCATATCTATTACGACCGCAAGTTCATAGCCCGGCTTGAAAGAGAACGGCAGGAAGCAACCGATAATAATAAGGTATAAAGAAAAACAGAATAATAACAACCGGGGCACAACGCCCCGACCACTAAAATCCAAAGTAAAATTAGTATGAAAACAATTATTGCAGAAAAGCCCAGCGTGGCACGGGAAATTGCCCGTATCGTGGGAGCAACGGAAAAAGAAGACGGTTATCTGAAAGGTAACGGGTATTATGTGACATGGGCTTTCGGGCATCTGGTGATGCCAGCCCTGCCCGAAGGGTACGGCGTGAAAGGTTTCCACCGGGACAACCTGCCGATTATCCCTCCCGTCTTTACACTTGCCCCCCGACAAGTCAAAGCGGATAAAGGGTACAAACCCGATAGCGGCGTGGTGGCACAAATCAAGGTTATTTCCAAGTTGTTCCGTGAAAGCGACGGCATTATCGTAGCCACTGATGCGGGGCGCGAGGGAGAATTAATCTTCAGATATTTGTACGAATACATCGGATGCGCCACCCCTTTCGACCGCCTCTGGATTAGCTCGCTGACCGACAAGGCTATCCGCGAGGGACTGGAAAACCTGAAATGTGGCGCGGAGTACGACAACCTCTATTATGCCGCCAAAGCCCGGAGCGAGGCCGACTGGCTCGTGGGTATTAACGCAACACAAGCCATTACCGTTGCTGCCGGAAGGGGAACGTATTCGCTCGGACGGGTGCAGACACCCACGCTGGCGATGGTGTGCGAACGCTACCTTGAGAACAAACGCTTTGTTCCCGAACCCGTGTTCCAGATTCATCTATCGACCAATGGAACAACGGGAAATGAAATCGTGAAACTCTCTTCCACCGAAAAGTGGAAAGACAAGCAGGCAGCCGAAACCGCTTACAACGCGGTGAAGACGTGCGATACGTTTACCGTTTCAGGTGTGGAACGTAAGGAAACCATACAGGAAACACCGCTTTTGTTCGATTTGACCGCCCTTCAAAAAGAAGCGAATACCAAACACGGATTCTCTGCGGAGCAAACATTATCCGTTGCACAAAAGCTCTATGAGGCGAAGTGCATCACGTATCCCCGAACCGGAAGCCGCCATATTCCCGAAGACGTGTTTGCCGAGATACCTGCTTTGCTGCTCACACTGAAATATCATCCCACGTTCGGCAAGTACGCAGCGGCAATGGACACATTCTCCCGCCGTAGCGTGGACGACACGAAGATTACCGACCACCACGCCCTGCTTGTCACGGAAGTGAAGCCCAAAAACATCGGGTCGGACGAGCGTATCATCTACGATATGATAGCCGGGCGTATGCTGGAAGCCTTTTCCGAAAAGTGTATCAAAGATGTAACCACCGTTTCGGCAGAGTGTGGCAGCGTGCCGTTCACCGTCAAAGGCTCCGTTATCAGGCAAGCCGGCTGGCGTGCCGTGTATCAGGAGAAAGAAGAAGGAACGGAAGAAATTACACTGCCCGTCTGGAACGAGGGTGATACGCTGCCCGTCAAGGGAAGTTCGCTGACCGAAGGCAGGACAAAGCCGAAACCGTTGCACACGGAGGCGACCTTGCTCTCCGCCATGCAGACCTGTGGTAAGGAAGTGGAGGATGAAGCCCAGCGCGAAGCGATGAAGGATTGCGGTATCGGCACTCCGGCAACACGTGCCTCCATCATTGAAACGTTGTTCAAGCGTGAGTATATGGTACGGCAAAAAAAGAACCTTGTCCCCACCGAAAAGGGGCTTGCCCTCTATTCGGTTGTCAAGGAAATGCAGATAGCCAACGTCAGAATGACGGGAGAATGGGAAAACGCGCTGGCGCAAATCGAAAATGGCATCTTCCCGTGCGAGAAATTCAGAGAAAAGATAGAGCAGTTCACCGTAGAAATCACAACGGAACTGCTTGCCTCGGACAAACTCTTCTCTCACAAAGAAACGGGGTGTACCTGTCCCAAATGTCAAAAGGGCATGATGCAGTTCTACGGAAAAGTTGTCCGATGCAGTAACCCGGATTGCGGTCTGCCCGTCTTCCGGCAGAAAGCGGGAAAAACACTCACCGACGCGGAGATAACCGAACTGCTGACCACCGGAAAAACAGGTGTTATCAAGGGCTTCAACAGCAAAGCGGGCAAACCGTTCAGCGCCATTGTTACTTTTGATGCGGATTTCAATGCCGTGTTCCTATTCCCCGACAAGAAAAACGACGGGAATACCAAGCGAAAAAAGAAATAATGCGTATATTCGCCACTGAGTTCACAGACAAAGGTCATTCATACTACCAGATAGGTGATACTGATTTTACTGTGGATTTTAGTGGTGGCACTTCGGGAGGGATACCCGGAGTGCTTTCGCATTTATATCCATCAGGAAATTTTGTAAAATAACAAAAGGGTCTGCGACCCTCCACTAAAATCCATAGAAAAATGAACAAGAAAAATCAATCGACCGAATTATCTTACTACGGTCTGTACTTACTCAAATACCTCAAAGAAAACCATCCCGACAAGGCGACCGATGCCGATTTCATAGCCGGACGTTCCGACCATGCCGCCGACGTGTACGAACAATCCCGTTTGTCGGGATACACGCCCGAAGGGGCGCAGGAGCTGGCAATGGCGGCACTCATGGAGGGGCTTCACTTTTCCAAATACAACACGATTATCGAAGTGTTGTGGAACGAGTTCGCCGGGGAAGTACCGCCGGGTGAAGCCGCAAAGTTCGCTTTGAACCTGCAACCGGAACTGGAAGAGATATTTGCCCGGTACCCGCTTGCGGACGATTTTGCCTATACGCCTGAATACGAACATCTTTACACGGAACTGACGGGAGCCGTCGTAACCTATCTCGAAGCACATGGCGTTTAACCGTAAAGCAAAACTGCGGGACAACATCGAGGCATTACGGACGGTATTCACATTGGAAAAAGAGCGCAGGGCGGCTACTCCCGAAGAGAGGGAGATACTTAGCCGCTACTGCGGGTTCGGCGGGTTGAAGTTTATCCTCAACCCTGCCGGTTCCATCATGGACTCCGTACATTGGGCGAAGTCAGATCGCGAGCTGTTCCCCATGACGGTGGAGTTACACAGGCTTGTCCGTGATAACTCCACCGATGAGAAAGAGTATAAACGCTATATGGACAGCATTAAAAGTTCCGTACTGACAGCGTTTTATACTCCCCCTGCCATCGTGTCGGCAATCGCCGATACGCTCCATGAACAGGGTGTTACCCCCAATCGCCTGCTCGATCCGTCGGCAGGACAGGGTGTGTTTATCTCCGCTTTTGGTGCCCATGCCCCGAAAGCGGAGGTAATGGCGTTTGACAAAGACCTGCTTACAGGTAAACTGCTTTCATATCTCTATCCCGGACACAAGATACGTGCGGAAGGGTTTGAACGGATAGAAAAGCCGTTCATGGGAACCTTCGATGTGGCGGCATCCAATATCCCGTTCGGCGATATGGCGGTATTCGATCCCGAATTTACGGGAGCCGCCGATTACTCCCGCCGTTCCGCCGCCAAAAGCATCCACAACTATTTCTTTATAAAAAGTCTGGATGCGGTGCGGGAAGGCGGTATCGTGGCGTTCATCACCTCAAAGGGGGTATTGAACTCCCCGAAGAATGAGACGATCCGCCATTACCTGATGAAAAACGCCAATATCGTTTCCGTGGTGAGGCTGCCCGACAACCTGTTCTCCAACCATGCTGGGACAGATGTAGGCAGCGACTTGGTTATTCTCCAAAAGGACACGATGAAGAAACGTGAGTTGTCCATGCAGGAGAAATGGTTTATCCAAACGGAAGACACCGGGGACGGGATAATGGAGAACCAATATACGATGAGTGTGGCTCCGCTATCCCATACGACACTGAAAAGAGGAACAGACCCGTATGGAAAACCTGCGTTGCTCACCATTCATCCCGGAAGTACGGAAGAGATAGCGGAAGATTTGAAAGAACATCTGGGTATATCCGTTCCTGCCAACCTGAATATTGCCTTATATAATAAGTATAAGCAAGATACACCGGAAATGAGGTACGAACCGACACCGGAAGATTGGCGGGAAGCGGGTGAAATGATGTTGGAGAGCGAACGTAAACATTGGGAGGAACGACCACCGCAGCCGGAAGATTTCAAGAAGCCCGAACCACAAGCGGTCAAAGAACCTCAACCGGTGAAAAAAGAAGTGAAACCGGAGATTACCGCTCCCGTAATGGACTTGTACGACCTGTTCAACTTCACTCAGGAAGAGAAACGGTTGGCTCAATCCGGTCTGACAAAAAAGCAGGCAGGCAGGACGGGCAAGAAAAACAAGCACAAACCCTCCGCCGGGAACAACCTGTTCAACCAACCGGATGCGGCAAAAGAAGAAATGAAGCAGCAGGAGCCTGCGGTACGGGCAGAGCCGGAGATACCAAGCGTAAACCCGGAAGAGGTGTATGCCGCCATCAATTGGGACACGAACCCGCCCATCAACGGCTTCTATGAGGCGATGATGCGTTTCACTCCGGGGGAAAGGGAACAGTTAAGACAGGGAAAAAGCATCAGGCAGCAACCGACAGCCGAAGCCATTCCCGAACACTACCGGGAAGAATTGGAACGGGAAGAGCAGCAACGGATAGAGGAAGAACTGATGAAACCCCGTCCGCTTATGGGGAAGTTGGAACCGCACCACAAAGAGGGTATGTTGGTTTACGACGGCAACCAGATAGGCTACCTGAAAGGAATTACCCGTTACGGTGCTACCTTCCACCCGTTGGATTTGGATAAGGCGCAGCAGGAGAAAGCGGAGCTTTATATCACCATGCGGGACAGCTACCAACGTTTGTACACCTACGAGGCGGAGATGCACCAAGAAAACAAGCCGGAACGGGAGGCATTAAATGCTGCATACGACACCTTTACCGGACATTTCGGCAGTTTGAACGCCAAAGCAAACGCGAAGTTCCTGCTAATGGACACTTCGGGGCGTGATATGCTCTCACTGGAACGCACCGAAAACGGGCGGTTTATCAAGGCGGACATTTTCGACCATCCGGTAGCCTTCGCGCTGAATGAGGTAACACATGTCGATACGCCCCAAGAAGCCTTGTCCGCTTCACTGAACCGGTACGGGGCAGTGAACCTCGACTATATGGAAACGCTTTGCGACAACAGCCGGGAGGAACTTGTCAGCCAACTGAAAGGACAGATTTTCTTTAATCCGCTGGCGGACAATTATGAGATTAAAGACCGCTTTATCGCCGGAAACGTGGTGGAAAAGACGGAACAGATAGAGGCATGGATAAACGGGAACAAGCCCGATGAGCGGGTGGACGAGGCACTCGCCGCACTGAAAGAAGCATTGCCCCGACCGATTACGTTCGACGAGCTGGATTTTAATTTCGGTGAGCGTTGGATTCCCACGGGTATCTATACCGCCTATATCAAGCACCTGTTTGAGACGGATGTGAAGATAGCCTATTCGGAGAGTATCGACGAATATTCGGTGAAGTGTGCCGACAAGAACGCGAAAATAAACGACCAGTACGCCGTGCAGGGATATTACCGGAAGTATGACGGTATCAACCTGCTGAAAAACGCACTACTAAATACCGTGCCGGACATTACCAAAAGCATCGGCAAGGATGAGCATGGAAACGACATCAAGGTAAGGGACAGCGAGGCAATACAGCTTGCCAACGCAAAGATTGACGAGATACGAAACGGTTTCACGGACTGGCTGAACGAGCAGTCACCCGAATTTCAGCAGCGGTTGGCGGACAGGTACAACCGCAAGTTCAACTGCTTCGTGCGTCCCTCTTATGACGGTTCGCACCAGAACTTTCCGGGCTTGGACTTGAAAGCACTGGAAAAGAAGTACGGTATCAATGACGTTTACCAGAGCCAGAAGGATTGCGTATGGATGCTCAAACAGAACGGCGGCGGAATTTGCGACCACGAGGTAGGTACGGGTAAAACATTGATAATGAGCCTTGCGGCACAAGAAATGAAACGTCTGGGGCTGGCTCATAAACCGATGATAATCGGGTTGAAAGCCAATGTTGGGGAGATAGCCGAGTGTTACCGCACGGCATACCCGAACGCAAAAATCCTTTATGCGACGGAAAAGGACTTTAAACCCAAGAACCGGGTGAAGTTCTTTAACAATATCAAGAATAATGATTGGGATTGTGTCATCATGTCGCATGAGCAGTTCGGCAAGATACCGCAGCCGACCGATGTGCAGCAGGAAATTTTGCAGAAAGAACTGGACTCGGTGGAAGAAAATCTCGATGTTTTGAGGGCGCAAGGCAAAGAAGTGTCAAGGGGAATGCTCAAAGGTTTGGAAAAGCGTAAAATAAACCTGAAAGCCAAGCTGGACAAGATAGAGGATGCCATCAGAACCCGCACGGATGATGTGGTGGATTTCAAACAAATGGGTATCGACCATTTATTTATTGATGAATCACATTCGTTCAAAAATCTTACTTTTAACACCCGTCACGACCGGGTGGCTGGGCTGGGAAACAGCGAAGGGAGCCAGAAAGCGATGAACATGCTGTTTGCCCTGCGTACTATTCAGGAACGCACGGGAAAGGATTTGGGAGCGACGTTCCTATCCGGTACTACGGTTTCCAATTCGCTGACGGAACTGTATTTATTGTTTAAATATCTACGTCCGAAGGAACTGGAACGTCAGAATATCAACTGCTTCGATGCGTGGGCGGCGATTTTCGCCAAGAAGACAACCGACTTCGAGTTCTCGGTGACAAACAACGTCGTACTGAAAGAGCGGTTCCGTTACTTTATCAAAGTGCCGGAGTTGGCGGCGTTCTACAACGAGATTACCGACTACCGCACAGCCAAGGATGTGGGTGTGGACAGACCGGAAATGAACGAGATACTCCACAATATCCCGCCTACGCCACAGCAGGCGGAGTTCATCGAAAAGCTGATGCAGTTCGCGCAGTCGGGCGATGCCACGATTCTGGGACGGGAAAAGCTGTCGGAAACCGAAGAGAAGGCGAAGATGCTGATAGCCACCGACTATGCCCGGAAGATGGCGCTCGATATGCGTATGATAGACCCGGACAAGTACGAAGACCACCCGGACAACAAAGCCTCGCACTGCGCCGCCAAGATTGCGGAATACTACCGGAAATATGACGAACATAAGGGTACGCAGTTCGTTTTTTCGGATCTGGGCACGTACCAGCCGGGCAAGTGGAGCGTGTACAGTGAGATAAAACGAAAGCTGGTGGAGGATTACGGCATTCCGGCTTCGGAGATACGGTTCATTCAGGAGTGCAAGACGGACAAGGCGCGAGGACCGATGATTGATGCCATGAACGAGGGAAAGGTAAGGGTGCTGTTCGGCTCCACCTCCATGCTCGGAACAGGTGTAAATGCACAGAAGCGGGCGGTGGCTATCCATCATCTTGATACTCCGTGGCGACCTTCCGACCTTGCGCAAAGGAACGGAAGGGCGGTCAGGAAAGGTAACGAGATTGCCAAGAAGTTTGCCAATAATAAGGTGGATGTGATTATTTATGCCGTTGAAAAGTCGCTGGATGCCTACAAGTTTAACTTGCTGCACTGCAAACAGACTTTTATCAGCCAACTCAAAAGCGGTGCAATGGGTTCACGTACTATCGACGAGGGCGCAATGGATGAAAAGTCGGGCATGAATTTCTCGGAGTACATGGCTATTCTCTCCGGCAATACCGATTTGTTGGACAAGGCACGGTTGGAAAAGAAAGTAGCGGCATTGGAGAGTGAACGCAAAACGTTCTACAAGGCAAAAAGTAGCTCTAATTTCAAGATGGAGGGACATACCAAAACGTTGGAAGAGAATAACGGGCACATTGCCAAGCTGACCGCCGATTACGAAAAATTCACTTCACGGGTACAGACTGACGAGGACGGGTATTACCGGAATCTGGTACGTTTGGACGGACTGGCGGCTACCGATGCCAAAAGCGTAGGGACACGGTTACAGGAGATTGCCAAGAACGCTACGACTGGCGGTGAATACTCTCGTATCGGCGAGTTATACGGCTTTCCCATTTTAGTGAAGACGGAGAGTTCTATCCGTGAGGGCATGGAGGTGAAACAGAATCGTTTCTTTGTCGAAGGGGAATATAAGTACACCTACAACAACGGGCAGATAGCGATGGCAGACCACAAAGCGGCGGCTACCAATTTCCTGAATGCTTTAGACCGTATTCCCAAGCTCATGGAACAGTATAAAACAAAGAATGAGGCAATAGAAAAAGATTTGCCTACGTTGCGGGAAATTGTCGGTGGTACATGGAAAAAGGAAGAGGAACTCAAAGGACTGAAATCGGAACTTTCTGCTATTGAGCGGAAGATTCAGTTGGAGTTGGCTCCACCGGAGAAAACGGCTCAAGTTGTGGTAAACGGTACGGAAAAGAAACAGGATGTGTCCGTCAATATTCCTGCCGGGATTATCCACCCGAAAATTATCCCCGAACCTTCCAAAGGTCTCAAAATCTAAAAACAAACGGCTACGCTGGAATATGTGTAGCCGTTTGTTTACTCAAAAACCTTCAACAGTACCAGGTTGTTTTCTTCGTTTTTCGTCCACCGATAATTCCGGTAACTACTAAAATCTGCCAACGTCTTTTTACACACCTCCGGCAGGAGCGGTTTCCTTACCACTCCTGCTGTTTCTGGATTCTCTTCTTGCGTTTCTTTTGTTCTTCCTCCTTTTGCTGTTTCGCGATATATTCCTGTAACTTATTCCCTCCGATACGTTCATAATACCAAAGAATATAAAAAACAGATAACTGTCTAAATTTAAATTCTGTTTTTGTTATTTCGCATTCCTTGTTGGTGAACTTAAATAATAAAAAATAATTCAATTGAAAACACAGGATACGGCGTTTCATTACAGGAGGTAACGGACAAGTTACTTTCATCTGCATTCCGAGAAGGAATGACGGAAAACCTCCATGAAAGTCTGGGCATATCCTGTTCATGGAATGGAATAAATCCGTAAATCCTTTAAATATTTTTGTCCGATACTATTTTTTTGTATTTTTGAGAATTACAAATCAAGAACTTATGTTAACACACTACGACAATGAAATATAAAACCTATCTGATAGCAATTTTATGGGGAAGCCTTATCTGTTTTACCCTGCCTGTTCCTGCGCAAAACACCCTCCGGCAGCAAAAGGACTCTTTGCGCCGGGTTATCGAACACTCCGAAGGAATTGATAAACTGAGATCGTACAACAGACTGTACTATTTATATATGTCCGAAATCGCCGATGACCGGAAAATGGATACGTTGCTGACGCTGTTCGGCCAAACGGAAGCCGAAGCCATCAGGCAAGGAAACGTAAAAATGCAGGGAATGGTATACGGAAACACTATCATCTCCCATATAAACAGGAATGAGTACGACCAAATCATTCAAAAAGCGCCCGGTTATCTTGATTTCTATATCACCCATGAACAATGGAAACTCTATTATCAGATACACATGCAGCTTATCACTGCCTATAATCTGAAAGGAGATTATACGCAAGCGGCGGAAGAAGCAAAACGAATGTTCGACCGTGCCAAAGAACGGAAGGATAAGGCGGGAATGGCAACAGCACTTTATGCCACTGCCATCACCTATAACGTCCAGAATAGATGGAAAGAAGAAGAAGATTGTTTCAGGGAGTGCATCCGCTTATTATGGGAAGTATCGGGATACGACAATATCCTGACACAAGCCTACGCATTTTTATGCGGTTCGCTTCGGGCACAAGGACAATATGATAAAATAGTACAACTGGTACCCGAATATGAAAAAGCTATCGCCCGGTTTGAGAAAGCTGCCGGAAGAACCCAGCCTGAAGCGTGGGGAAATCTTTACGTGGCATTGATGAATACCTATATAGATACCAAAGACTATGACAATGCCGGGAAATACCTCGCCAAATTGGAAAGTATCGTCAATAACAATATCTCAAAATATGAGTTGGCACGGGCAAAGGCACTGATTTCCCAGTCACGCGGAGATTACCGTAAGGCGCTTGCGGCTATCGATAGCGCGGCGGTTGAAGTTCGGGAATCGGAATTCGACCTTAATGCCACACGGAAGATAAAGATGGAGATACTTGCCCGGATGGGGCGTTTCGACGAGGCATTCACGCTATTCGACACCATCATAGCCGCCAACGATACCCTGAAAGACGTGGAGATTAACGCCCGCTTCGATGAATTGCGCACCCAATATGAAGTGGAGAAACATATCGCCGAAAAAGAACGCAATTTCCATTACTTCCTTTTTGCCCTTGGCATTTGTCTGGTACTGGCGTTGCTTCTGGCAGGTGTTTTCTATTACAACCGGATTATCGCCGTCAAAAACCGTAAATTATACGAACGAATTAAGGAACAAGACCGATTAGCGGATGAATTGTCCCGTCTTGCGGATTCCCGCAAGACGGCATCCTCAGCTGAGGATGCCGTTGAAACTATCGAAACTACGGACACGCTTTCCCCCAGCAGCGAACAGAAAAGTCTGGTTATGCGGCTACAAGAATATCTGCTCTCCGGTGAAAACCTGTCGAATGCCGACACGAACCGGGACGATATTATATCCGCCCTCGGCACTAACAGAAATGCGCTGACCGAAGCGGTCAAAGCTGTCACGGGAAAGTCCCCGATGGAATATACCCGTTTCCTGAAAATAGAAGAGGCACGCAGGATGCTCGACAGTCATCCCGAATTCACGATTGAGGCTGTAGCGTTCAGTTGCGGATTCAATATACCGAGCACTTTTTACCGTCTGTTCCGGAAACAATACGGCATCAGCCCGGCAGAATACCGGAAGATGGCAAATTCGCCTCAGGAAAAATAAAAAACAGCCTACCTGAACCGGAAAGATTGTCCGGTAAGTTCTGAAAAATGAGGTTAACCCCTGTTACAAATAGTTGTAACAGGGGTTAACTCGTTGAAAGGGAGCTTGCCAGGTAGTCTCTTCTTTTTGTGCCTGAAAACCCGCAAAACAGCAGAAAATGACAAAACGCCACAAAGTAGTGACAAAATGCAATACTTTTCCGACCACATTTAGCCTATTTTGCAACAAGAAAAAACAGATAACCCATGATCGACTACATCCTTTTTATCTCTTTAGGAATTGCCTTTTGCTCGCTGGCAATTGTGGCATCTGTCTTCCTGTATTGCCGGAAGATAGAAAAGAGATGCAACTATTACATGGCGAAAAGTATACGTGAGCAAGATTGCCTGGCTAAGGAATTGGAACGGACACGTGTAGAGAAAGAAATGATGGAAAAAATGATTAAAGCTGAATTGTCAGATGCTGTTAAATCTTCCATTACGGAAAAAAAGACTGATAGCCGCATGACTGACTGCAAGAAAAAGACATCACGGATAGAGATAACCTATTTTATATAACGTACACATAATAAATGAACCTATGAAACAATTACACAAAATCCTACTGGTTCTCTTTGTATGGGGAGTGGCGGCAACCGGAAATTCTTTTGCTCAATCATTCGCTTGCACGGCAGATACGATTACTACTTTCCGTTTTTTACCGGGCAAAGACCTGTTTACCCTCAAAGGCAACGAAGCGGAGCTTGCACGGCTTTACGCACTGGTGGACGAGTACCGCACACAGATCGCCGCCGGAGAAATGCCTGTCTATGTAGACGGTTATTGTGCTTCGCTACCAACGACGAAAGAGAACCTGACTGCAGCATTTATCCGGGCCAACCGCGTGAAGTCGGAACTGATTACGCGCAAAGGATTGAAAGAGACTGATTTCGTTACCGCCAATTACGCGCGTGCGTACCATACAAATAACGATATGGTAGTGGTGACGCTCCGCATCCCGGCAAAGATGGCAGTAAAGGAAACTGTAACCGCACAAACGAAAGATACCGTCACGGTATCAGTGGTACGGGAAACTGAAAAGAAAGAGCCAGACGGGCAGACTGCCGTGCAGCAACAACCGGAACAGCCATTGTCTGAACCTCTCCCGGTGGTGTCTCAATCGGAAACCTACCGCTTTGCCCTGCGCACCAACCTTTTGTATGACGCCTTCCTGCTTCCCACGCTGGGAGTGGAATGGCGGGTGAACCGCAACTTGGGCATCAAACTGGACGGCAGCCTGAGTAGGTGGGGTGGTAGCAGCGATAAGGTGCAAAAAGTATGGCTCCTGAACCCGGAAGTACGTTGGTATCTGCTGCGTGACCGCCGTTTCTACATGGGCGCATCGGGCAGCTACGGAGAATACAATATATATAAGTATCCCGTCGGAAGCCTTTTCTCAAAAGATACCGGCTATCAAGGTACGCTGTGGAGCGCGGGTGTAACGGTTGGCTACCAGCTTTGCCTCTCCCGTCATTTCTCGGTGGATTTCAACCTCGGACTGGGCTATACCCGCTCGAAGTACGACAGCTTCGGCATGACGGACGGCGTGCGTGTATCGAAAGAGAGAGACAAGTCGAAGAACTTCTTTGGTCCCACACAAGCAGGTATCAGCCTTGTATGGACATTTGGAAACAACAAGTAGAAAAACTCTAAAAACGCAAAATATGAAAAAGATTGTATTATTCTTAGGATCGGTGCTGCTCCTGGCAAGCTGCGACGTGAAAGACCCGATCTACAACACACCGCACCCCGACCACGGCACGGTAACCCTTACCGCCGACTGGTCGCGGCGGGGCACGGGCATCGACATCCCCGCGTCCTACACGGTGCAGGCGGGCGACTACTCGACCACGCTCGGCGACGCGACGAACCGGATAGACCACCTGTTCGAGCCGGGCGCATACCGTTTCTATATCTATAACACGCCGGAGCAGGTTTCGATAAGCGGCACAACCGCTACCGTTGCCGCAGCTTCCGGTAATTGGGACGGGGTGGGCACGTTCGTGGCTGCCTCTCCCGGCTGGCTGTTCACCTGCGCTATGGATGCGGTAATCGAGAAAGACACCGATTATGAACTGACCGCCACCATGCAGCAGCAAGTATGCCAACTGACGCTCATCATCGAACCTACGGGCAGCACCACGGACAGGATAGAACGCATCGAGGGCTACCTGTCGGGCGTAGCAGGGACGTTGGACTTCTCCGCCGGCATCCACGCCACACCCGCTAACGTGGAATTGCAGTTCGCGAAGATAACCTCCGGTGCCAATGCCGGGAAATACGCGGCAACCGTGCGCCTGCTTGGCGTGGCGGGTGAGCAGCAGAAGCTGAACGCCATCATCCACTTCACGGGTGGCAACCCTAAGGCAATAAGCCTCGGCAGTGACCTCACCACGGAGCTTGCCGCGTTCAATGCCGACAAGACAAAGCCCCTTACCCTGGGCGGAAAAGTAGTGGAGACACCTACGGGAGCCGACTTCTCCGCCACCATTACAGACTGGACACCGGGCAACGGCGAAGACGGCGAGGACGGCTCCGCCGGAATGGAAACGAACCATTAAATTAATTATCAATATCAATAACACCAAAAAGAGTAAGATTATGAAACTTAGAAATTTATCAATCATTACCGCAGCAGCCCTTGCGCTGGCAGCCTGCAACAACGATAACGAAGTAGCCACTGACAACTGGAACGGCGAAATCCGCCTCACCAGCGGCATCACCTCCCAGACCCGTTCCTACGGCCTCGACACACAACTTGCCGCAGGCCTGCAAGTATCTGCCTGGGTAGACGACAACAAAGCCGTCCCCCTCTACCAGAACAACATCCTCACCGCCGACGGCACCGGAGGCTTCGCTTACGCCAGCGAAATGTACTACATCTCGCCCGACCCCGTGAACATCTATGCCATCCATGCCAACCCTGCCCTGACAGAAGGAGCTTTCCCCGCGTCGGTGTCCCACGAAGTGAAGGCCGACCAGACCACGAAAGATGCCTACACCGCCTCCGACCTGCTCTATTCCACCAAGCGGAGCGTAGCCCCCACCGCCTCCAGTGTGCCCCTCACCTTCTACCACCTGCTGGCTAAAGTAGAAGTAGTGCTGAAGCGCGGCAACGGCGCCCCCGACCTCACCGGTGCCACCGTGACCCTGGAGAACACCGCCCTGAAAGCCACCTTCACCCCCAAGAAAGCCGCCGACATGAGTTCACAGTCTGAACGCCAAGCGATGATAGCCCTCGCTACCGATGCCAACCCCGCCGCCCCGATTGCCATCCCCACGGTAGTGACGGCAGACTTTGACACCAACACCCAGTACGCCGAAGCCATCGTGGTACCGCAGACCCTATCCGTGGGCACCGCCTTTATCCGCGTGAAGCTGGCAGACGGCACGGCTTTCGCCTACAAAATCCCCGCCGGAGACGACTTGAAGCTCGATAGCGGCAAGCGATACATCTATAAGATAACTGTAGATTATAACGGACTGACGCTGGACACCACCATCAAGGACTGGGAAACCGTAGGCACACCCGTATATGGCTCTGCATTCCAGGAGTAACCCGTAAACAGCCTTAATAAGTATAAATACAAAGAAAAAATGAAAAAGACTAATATACCTATATATATAATGTACCTGTGGGCAGCCTTAGCTTTGGCTGCCTGCACGGGCGATGACGACGCGGCATGGCCCGAAGGCGGCGTGCCGCTGGAGCTCAATGCCGTCGTAGAGGGATATGAGGCAAACGGTACCCATACACGGGCGGTTACCACCGAAAACAGGTGGGAAGGGGGAGAAAAGGTAGCGCTATATGTTCGAAGTCCAAGCTACGGAGAGCAAGTGGGTAATGTCTCTATGAATTCCGATGGAAAGCTGGTATATACATCTATGAACTGGATGAGCCCGGATGAGGAAAAGACCATTCATGCGTTATATCCGGCGTCAATGCAGCCACTTTCATTCCCTGTAGAGAATGACCAAACAAGTGAAGGATACCAGCAGAGCGACTACATGGTTGCTCCCTACATCCATATCACCGTAACATCCCCCGATAAAACCCTTACCTTCCGCTATCTCACAGCCAAGGTGGTGGTACACCTCGAAGCGGGCGACGGAGTGACCAACGATGAACTTCAAAACGCCACCGTAACCTTTGAAAACCTCAATCGTACGGGATACAAAATTGATAGGAATGAAGGAACTGCATCACAAGTGTCTCCTGCCGCCGACCGCATCATCCCCAACGAAGTGACCCCTGCCGCCAACGGATACGTACGCACCGTGCGTGCCCTGTTCATCCCGCAGGATATGTCGGGACGGAAGTTCGTGAAAATAGTCACCACAGCCGGAAAGACCTTCTACTACATCCCCGCTTCGGGCAAGGCAAACTTCTTCAGCGGCAAGATGTACGAGTACCGCCTCACCGTAACCTCGGAAGGCATCAAAGATACCGGTGCGGAGGGAGGCACGTGGCTACCGGCCGAGTAGTAGTAAACAATTAATCAATCTATAAAAAGAAACCGTATGAAACAACATCATTCCATATTCCTCCTATCGGCTGCATCCCTCGCCTGCACCCTCATCCTGATGCTGGCGGCATGTACGCCCGATGCACTGGACGAACTGCCCTCTGCCGGCACGGACTCCGACGCCCACCCCCTCACCATCAGCGTGAGCGACGGCGGCATGTACGCCACCGGACAAACCCGCGCCCAGGAACGCGGCTACCAAACCGTCTTCACCGAAGGCGACCGCATTGGCCTCTACGTGGTGAACAACGGGACCCTCGATGTGGAGAACCTCTGCCTCACCCTCCGCTCGGGCAAGTGGACGCTGCCGGACGGCGTTTCACAGCTCTTCTACTCGACCCATAAAAGTTATTATGCCTATTACCCCTATCGGGACGATGGCTATATGGACGGCAAGGTATCGCCCGACAATCAAGACTTCTTTGAGTCTGCAGTCGATGCCTGGGAAGTTAATACAGACCAGAGCACCTATGCCAAATACACCGCCTCCGACCTGATGACGGCCCGTGGCGAGTATTATGGCATCAAGTATACGCTCAGCTTCGAGATGAAGCACCGCATGTCTCTGCTCATCCTTCGGGTGCCTGTTATAAAATATAACTATACCGAAACGATAGGCGGTCAGGAGATTTCCAAGAGCTATTACCGTTACACGAAGAGGGGCGGCAATAACGCTTTTTGGCAGGAGAACCCCTACACGGCCCGCCTGCTGGTGAACACTAAAACTGACAAGCAATCCATGCCGACAAATTATGAGTATTTTGTCTCCGGAACTAAGGAGGCTTACTCTTTTTCCTATTCCGACCTGAATCTTCAGCCCGGAAGATACACCGTCATCACGGTAAACGGCGGAGCGGTAAAAGAAGAGACGCGAGCCCTTAAGGAAGGCGACTTTTACATGAAGGACGGCGGCATACTGCCCCAGGAAGACGTCAAAAGCAAGATGTCCGGTGAAGAGAGTAAGAACTGCCTCGGCATCATCTTCTGGGTGGGCGAAATCGAGAGGATACACTGGACGCAGACCAGCTACCTATATGGCGACCACCTGCTGATGCGCGACCATCCGGAGTGTGTGCACGGCATGGTCGTTGCGATGCACGATGCCCCCAAGGGGGTGGTGTATGCCACCGGAAAGGGGGCGACTGAAGATGCTTTTTCTTGGGCCAAGTCATTCAGCGAATTCACACCCGGAGAGGAGGATGATTGGAAAAAAATAGAAGCCTCCGATGCAACTTTCGGTTATAGAAACTCCCGTTTAATGGCACTGTACGGCTCTCGGCACAGCGAAACCACCTTTCCTGCCCACGATGCGATAGCCACTTATGCTGCCGCACACCCTGCGCCCGCAGGTAGCAGCGGGTGGTTCTTACCGAGCAGGTATGAGCTTGCCACACTATGTTTCGGTGCGCCTACTAATTTTGCTAAATCGGAATCCCCCTACTATTACGAGCATCTGAAGATGCTCAAAGAAATCAATTCCCAGATTGTTATGGCAGCCGGTAATAAGCTTACCGGGGAGTATTGGAGTAGCAGCGAATCGGAAGCTTCTGCCTGGCAGGTAGATATTGACACCCCCACCTATAACACAAGGCCCAAAAACAATACCTATAAAGTCCGTGCCGTGCTGGCCTTCTGAGTTCGGGCAGCAGGCGACACACAGCCGGGGTGCGCGGGCTTTATCCGCCCACGCCTCCCCGGCTCCGCCGCCGGATGCCACCGGGACGCTTTTCTCCCTATAACACGAATTAAAAAGATAAAATTATGAATGATTATACACTTCTTCTTATCGTTTCAGCGATTGCCTGCTGTTCGCTGATAGCCATACTCCTTATTTGCTTGCATTTCCGGCGGCTAAGGCGGGAGTATAACATGAATATAGTAAACAGCTCCATGAGAAGGATCGTGTGTCAGCAGAGCTGGAACGCACACGCCTTGAAAAAGAAGTGATGGAGAAGGTGCTTAAAATAAACTTGTCGGAAACGGTCGAAAGCTCCGTTGCAACGAATAAACCCGTTACAACCGAAGTCGAATGCGAGCAGCATGTACTGCGAATCGACATAACCTATCTGACATGAAGACCGACGGCAGCAGGTCATAAAGAAGAACATTGCATACGTGTCGTTTCTGCCTTTCGGGGGATAAACGTACACGAATATTACGGAATAAACAATTTATTAATCTTAAAACCCGTCAACAGGAAAGGAGGATAACGAACAGGACAGGTGTTTTTCTCAACGGATTATAAACTATTAAAAAAAAGAACAGTTATGAAGACAACAGAAAACGGAGACGATGAACGAACTCCTCTCCAATATACATCAGATTATTTTGAGGGTATCAAAGACAACATTGCGGCATTGCGCAAGTTCTTCACCGCCATGCCCAAAGGCGGCGACGTGCACAACCATCTCACCGGATCAGCTTATGCCGAAACTTACTTCGAACTGGCAGTGAAACATGGGATGTACGTCGATATGGAGACGGGCAAACTCTACAAGGAAAAGCCGGAAAAGCCGGAAACCATCCAACTTTCTAAGGAAATGGACGACCTGCACAACCATCGCATGACACTCATCGACAAATGGAGCATCCGCAATTTCCAGCCTTACAAGTATCCCCTTGGTCCGGACGAATATTTCTTCGGCACGTTCGGTCTGCTTTCCGCGCTGACCTCGGATACCAACGACCTTGCCCATCTGATGCACGAATTGAAGGTACGCGCCGTCAAGGAAAATGTGCAATACCTCGAAGTGATTGGAACCTCTCCAAGTGTTCCGCCGGATTGTTTTCTGGGCGACGATTACAAAAAGTATGACGAAAAGCTGAAAGATAGTGTGAAAAATGATGACCATAGTCAAATGTTCTATCTGCTTAGAGATATCCGTAATTTATATGAGCATAATGAAACGGTGAAGAGCTCCATAGATACATATCTTTCCTCTGTGCAAGATTTGGAAGATAAAAGTAACGAATTTGAGAATCACTTTGGATGTGATATAACAAAATTGGTATGCCGTTATCAGGGATATGCTTCACGTGGAGGGGAACCCCTTAAAGTATTTGCCCAACTATATATTGTTAAAAAAGCATGTGAGAACAACAAAGGTAAGTTACTGACGGGATGTAATCTTGTTGCCGCTGAAAATGGAGAGAAGTCAATGTTATACAACAAATTGCAGATGACCATGTTTGCTGTACTGAATGAAAAACACGACTCTTATTTCAAGATCGCACTCCACGCAGGAGAATTGACATTAGGTCTGGTGCGCCCCGAACATCTGACATACCATATAGAGTTGGCTGTAAGATTAGCCAATCCTTGCCGTATCGGTCATGGTGTGGATATACCTTTCGAGTCCAACAATAAATGGATACTGGAGGTAATGAAAAACATACCTATTCCAATGGAAATCAACCTGACCAGCAACGAGTTCATCCTCGGTGTAAAGGGCACGGAACATCCCATCCGGCTCTATCACGAAGCCGGCATCCCCGTCATTATCTCCACCGACGACCCCGGCATCCTGCGTACATCACTCACCGAGCAATATGTTCTGGCGGCATCGCGCTATGGATTTACATACGAGGAAATCAAGACGTTTGTCTATAACAGCATCAAATATAGCTTCCTTCCCGAAACAGAAATTACAAAGATGACCAATACACTGAATGGGTTATTCGAGGATTTTGAAAGCACATTTGAAAAGAAGGTTTCCCCACCGGCAGAAGCGGACAGCGAGGAAAATGAATCCTAATCTCTTTGGTATGCCCGGTGACGAATCTTTTCGTCACCGGGACAACCTTCTAAACGGATAATATTAATTGTAAAACTTATGGATACCCGGCAAGGTCAAAACGGTTCGATCTGCTCCGAAAATCCTTCGGGCTGCTTTTTTCGGTTCAGCTACTATGAGAAAGGAGCCGAACGGACAAGCTACGGGCTGGAGCAGCATGTATTACTGTTTTGTAAATCAGGCCATATCCGCATAACAAGCAATCTGTTCAAGGAAGAGTTTCTGTGTGCCGGAGAAATCCTGTTCGTACCCCGTGGCAGCGATTACCACGGCGTGGCATTGAGCGATGCCGTACTGCTGGTACACTATTTCAGCAATGTGGTGTGTCACGTGGAGAACTGCCTGCTCTCGTTCCTGTACAGCCATACGCCCGTTGAACATCAACCGGGCAAAGCGTACTTTTACAGCAAACTGACCGCCTGCGGGCAACTGTCGCACCTGATGGATGGCGTGGGCGGTTACCTCCATGATGAGAAACACGAACCTGCCCTGTGGGGACTGAAACATAAGGAACTGATATGGCTCTTCACCCAATACTATACGCCCGAAGAATTGCGGCTGTTCTTCCATCCGATGACCGATGAAGACGTGCCCTTCAAAAGTCTGGTACTCGCCCACTACCGCAAAGCGGAATATACCGACCGTCTGGCGGAAATGTGCGGCTATCCGTTGCACACGTTCCGCAGGATATTTAAAAAAGAGTTCGGCATGTCGGCACATAGATGGCTGACGATGAAGAGGGCTGAACATATCCGGCACCGGCTTTCGTTACCGTACATACCTTTTGCCGACATCATCGAGGAGTACCATTTCTCCTCCCCACAGCAATTCAACCGGTTCTGCAAGGATAATCTGGGAGATACGCCCACCGAACTACGGAAGAGGTACACCGAAACGGCGGACAACGACACACCTGTCCAAAAATGATAACAAGCTGCTAATTTTCGATAACAGACTATTTGTAAAGCGGTTGTAACTTTGCACCCGAAAATAAATAACAATAATTCGGATGCAGATAAAATATGAGGAAATGATGCAGGAGGTGGAGAGGCGGACGGCTGCCATCGACCTGAACGGGAAGAATATTATCGAGGATTGCAAGGAAATCATATCGTTCCTGAAAGAGAAGTTAGTGGAAATGAAGGTAGCCGTCCTGTCAGAACCTTTTAAAGACGAAACGGAAGAAATCTATTTTTTCAAGTACCGCAAGCCCATGCTGCTGGGAAGGCTACTTTATTTCCATGAGATACTCTGTATTGAAATGCGACGACCACTCGACGATAATATGCTGGACGAGTATTATATGCGTTGTCAGGAAGAACAAAAGTTATTTTTCGATCGTCATGTGGCATTTTACCAATACTATCGGAGTGGCGTGAATTATCTGGACCATCATTATTTTGTGCGTGGGCAGCAGGAAGAGGGTTTTGATGTGGATGTATGCCACTTTGATGACAGTTCGGGCTTTTCCACGGGATATGACCACCTTGTTGCCCGCATTATGGCAATGGAAATGCTGTACGCTCACTTGACGGAGAAGCGGCGCATCTGCCTGCAAAAAGACGAAGAGCAACCTTCGGAGTTACTAAAGATTAAAAGTACTTACAAATGGACGGGCAACGCCATTGAGTTGGTAGAGATGATGTACGGTCTGAACGAGATGTGCTGCCTGAACAATGGGGAACCTCCCATTCACGAGCTGGCAGCTTTCATGGGCACGCTGTTTGGTATGGACATTCGGGATTGTTACAGTGCATATACAGATATGAAGCGACGTAAGAATGAGAGCCGCACTTATTTTCTGGACAAGATGCGTGAACGGTTGAACAAACGGATGCAGCAGGATGACGAGAGGGAACAAAAGCGGAAATAGCTCATTTGAAATCTTCGTATCTATGCGAATTTCAATACCTTTGCACACCAAAAGTCACCCAGTGTATGGCAAAAAAGTATTCAAAAAAATATGCAGATGAAGAGTCCGGGCAATTTGCGCAAAGCATTTTGGATGACCTGCGCGTAGAGCCTTCATTTGAAGAAGAGTACAATGAGGAGTACGGAGATGGATTCACCGATATAGACCGGCTTCCGGTATTTGCGGAAACAATGAAGTTCAAAGAACTTCACGGTGAGTTTAAAGCATTGCTCCGGGAGTACATTCACAGGGAAGTTTCCGATTATTGGGAACTTCATCAAAAAAATCCGCCGGAGCATATCTTGATTGAAATAAGAAAACGGATGTTATGTGTAGTGGAGGAAGAATACAATATCATATTAAAGAATGATGCACTATTCAGGCAGTTCTTTCAGGACAATGCGGCGTCTGTACTCACTAAACTGCAAAAGAAAATGGAGGAAAGCGGGTAAGCCCTGCTAACCTCCATTTTACTTAATGGGTTATCCTTTCTGCTGCAAGAGGTGCGCCAACTCCGGATCGTCGGCGATGCGCTTCAATTCTTCAGCAACAATCTGCTTCACGTCCGCTTTGATACGGTTGTAGTTTTCTTGTATCTGTTCTTTCATGCGGTCAACGCCATCCGCATCGGTGAAATCGGTAATGACAGGGATTTTCTTATAAGTTGCTTCTTCCCGTTTTACCTTCTCAGCATCCACGACAATCTCACAGTGAAAAATCTTCTGTTCGATGCGCTCGTCGAACGTATCGGCTACGGAACCTACGAACATACCCTGTGTAAGCCCCGAAATCTTCGAGGGCGGAATAAGGCTATCCATCTGGGTATTGATAGAAGTGGACTTGTCATTGCGGTTTATAGTGATGCTCTGGCGCTTCTGTAATACCTTGCCGAAGCGTTCGGAGAGCGTCTTCGCCGTCTCTCCAACCACCTGACCGGAGAAGATATTTCCGACGGTGTTCATCACGACTTTAGCCTCCTTGTCCCCATAATCGCGAACGAGCTGCGAGAAATCCTGAAATCCCAAAAGCACGGCAACCTTGTTGCTTCGGGCAGTTGCTATCAGGTTATCCAGCCCTTTAAAATAAATGGTTGGCAACTCGTCGATGATAATCGAGGATTTCAGTTTGCCTTTCTTGTTGATAAGCTTCACGATGCGGGAGTTATACAATCCGAGAGCCGCACCGTAAATATTCTGACGGTCGGGATTGTTGCCGACACAGAGTATTTTCGGCTCCTGCGGATTGTTGATGTCAAGCGTAAACTCACTGTCGGACATGACCCAATAGAGCTGCGGTGAAATCATACGGGAAAGCGGGATTTTGGCAGAAGCAATCTGCCCTTGCAACTGTTCCGCTGCCCCTCCGAGCCACGCATCCATAAAGGGCGAAAGGTAGTTTTCGAGTTCTGGATAAGAGGACAAAATCGGGAAAATATCCTCGTAGCGGCGGTTCAGAAACTCGATGGCGTGCGGAAAGGTGCAATACTTTCCGTTCCGGTAGATTTTGAGATACCAAATAATTGCAGCAAAAAGGATGATGGGCGATTCCACGAAAAAATCGCCTTGCTTTTGCACATCGGGTAAGTCAAGGGCATTGCTGCCCCCTTCTCCCCTAAGAACCGTACATGAGAGTTTCCCCTCATACGGCTCAAGCAACTCAATATTTCTATTTGTTGTTAGAAATCGGCTCATACTTTCAACATTTTCGTTTATTTCGCTTGTAGCAGTTGTTGTGGACAAGTTGCCGTACAATCGAACCACCAACAGATATTTCGTTGACGTTCCATGCTTTTGTACAATCTATTTCCTTGCCACATAACGGACAAATCCGGTTCTGCTTGTTCCATAAATATAAGAGAGACTTACGTCCCTTGAGAGATTCCAGCATTTGTTGCTCCTTTCGCTGAAAGAAATAATCATCGTATTCCGGGTCGAAAGGGTTTGCCTCACCTTTGATTTGCTTGTACGGGGTATAATGTATATCCGACAACCTTTTAAGGGTCAGGTAGTTCACTTTCTTGCTCTTGGTTTCATATTTCCATGCAAACGTCCATTTACGCCCCCGAATTTCATGCCAATATTTGTCTGCAACCCAAGACTTGCGTTTCTTTGGATGGCGACGTAAAGCCCATTTCTTCGTGAGATTGTAAATGTGATTGTCACAACCATGAAAAGCATCGGTTGATGCACCATATCGGTAATAGTTGCCCCAACCTGTGATTACAGGATTAAGCATTCGTATCAGCGATTCCTGCTTACACATTTTATGTCCTTTAACGATGTCACCGATTTTTGCCCTGAAGCGTTTCTGTGCATCTTTGGACGGGGATGTGTATAGCCTTTTGCCAAACTTCCTCACATTGAAACCTAAGAAATCAAAACCGTCGTATATGTTCGTAATGGTAGTTTTCTCTTCGGATAAGGTCAGCCCTCTTTCTTTGAGAAATTCTATCACGATAGGTTTGACTTCGTTTTCCAATAGCTCCTTATCTCGACCTGTGATTATAAAGTCATCCGCATAACGAATAAGGTTTACCTTGTAGTGGAATGTCTTATTGTTGCGCCATAATCTTTTGAATCTTTCAGCCAAGAGTGGTTGAAGTCCGTCAAGTGCTATATTTGCAAGTGTCGGTGATATGATACCTCCTTGTGGTGTACCCTCTTCTGTCGGGAATAGTTTGCCATTGAATACAGCTCCACATTTCAGCCATTTTCTGAGTATCGTCTTATCCATAGGGATATGATTAAGAAGCCAGTCGTGGCTGATATGGTCGAAGCAGCCTTTAATGTCTCCCTCCAAAATCCATTCGGGGGAATGCTGGCGGTTTAGAACCGTATCAATCTGACGGATAGCGTCCATTGTCCTGCGTTTCTTGCGGAAACCATAAGAAAAGCGGTCGCCTGTCGTTTCGGCTATCGGTTCCAATGCCATGAGATATAATGCCTGCATCGCCCTGTCTTTCATTGTCGGTATTCCCAACGGTCGGAGTTTACCGTTCTTTTTCTTGATGTGAACCCTACGAAGCGGCTGCGGATTGTAACCACGACGTTTCAGTTCACCGATTGCTTTGTACTTGCGCTTGGGAGAATCCCAAAGCTGTTTATCTACTCCAGACGTTTTCTTCCCTTTGTTGGAAGTAACCCTCTTTACCGCCAATGCCTTGGCGTAAAAAGAGTGGGTCAGCATCCACTGCAAGGCTTTCACCTTGTTATGTCTGCCTTCCTTTTGAGCCTTTACAATACGCGCTTGTAGCTTTCGGACATAGGCTTCACACTTGGACCAGTCCATGCCGTCCCAAGTTAGATTCCTACTATCAGCAGGCGCACACGATGTTTTAGTTTCGTTCATTTGCTTTCCTCCTTTTGAAAGTTCTAAAAGTTATCTTGTAAAGAGTTACCATATACGGAAGTCTGCCCACTTTCGTGTCGGA
>OJQM01000174.1_pt1 | contig 42851 bp, 38 predicted proteins | sample 1598751 | NCBI WGS metagenome assembly OJQM01 (sample SAMN03922455, study PRJEB24848) | human gut metagenome | isolation source: stool sample | host: Homo sapiens | place: Germany | collected 2009-11 | reverse complement strand
CAGCAGCACGCCGCAGCCCTCGGCCACGGCGCAGCAGCTCCGGTTGATCGGAACCTTGCAGAGCTCCGCTTTTACGTCATAGGCGAACGACATGCCGCCACCTTCTTTCGTTTCAAAAACTTGCTTCAGCCGCGCGTGATGTCGCGGTGATTTTCAAACGCGGGATAGCCTAGGGCCGTGAGGTAGGACGCGATGCAGCGCGCGACGGACACGCTGCGGTGGTGCCCGCCCGTGCAGCCGACGGCGATGACGAGCGTGCTCTTCCCTTCCTCTGCGTAGAGCGGAAGCAGGAACGAGAGCATTCCCTCGAGTTTGTCGATAAACGTCTTCGTCTGCGGGAACGAGAACACGTAGTCATAGACCTCACTGTCCATGCCAGTCTTGTGCTTGAGCTCCGGCACGTAAAAGGGATTGGGCAGGAAGCGCACGTCGAATACCAGGTCGGCTTCCAGCGGGATGCCGTATTTGAAGCCGAATGAGACGACGTTCACGCTCAGCTTGCCGCGCGCGCTCTTGTCGCCAAAGAGACCGTAGAGCTCATTTCTGAGCTTGGCTGCGGGCATGAGCGTCGTGTCGATGACAAAGTCGGCGTGCTCGCGCAGCGGGCGCAGCAGCTCCTGCTCGCGGTGCATCGCCTGCTCGATGGTCATGCCGTCAGACATCAGCGGATGGCGGCGGCGCGTCTCCTTGTAGCGCTTGATGATGGTCTCAAGGTCCGCCGTGACGAACAGCAGCCGGCAGATATCGCCGCCCTGCTTGAGCCGCTCCATTGCGTCTAAAATCCCCTGAAAGTTGCCGTTGCCTGAGCGGATGTCGCTCACGAGCGCGACGCGGTCATAGCGGCCGTCGCTCTGCGCGCAGAATTCGGCAAATTTCAAAATGATGTCCGCCGGTACGTTGTCCACCGTATAGTAGCCCATGTCCTCCAGATAGGTGGCGGCGCTGGACTTGCCCGCGCCGGACAGACCGGATATGATCAGAATTTCCATCGTTGTCTCTCTTTCTATTTACCGGATGATCTTGACCTCCGGCTCCAGCATCACGCCGTGCGCGTCGTAAACGGCCTTCTGTACCTTTTCGATGAGGGTGAGCACATCGGCGCAGGTCGCGCCGCCGACGTTCACGACGAAGCCCGCGTGCTTGCTTGATACCTCTACCCCGCCGACGCGGCAGCCTTTGAGGCCGCAGCCCTCGATCAGCGGGCCGGCATAGTAGCCCGTCGGGCGCTTGAACGTGCTGCCCGCGCTCGGCAGCTCGAGCGGCTGGCTCGCCTTGCGCCGCGCCATCAGATCGTCCATCTTTGCCTTGATGGCGTCCGGATCACCCGATTCGAGCTTGACCTTCGCGCCGAGGACGATGCCCTCGCCCGCAGAAAACACGCTGTGGCGATAAGAAAAATCCAGCTCCGCAGGTGTTAAAACCTTCACGCCGTCGGGATACAGCGCCGTCACTTCGGTGACAACGTCCTTGAGCTCGCCGCCGTAGGCGCCTGCGTTCATCACGACGCCGCCGCCAAGCGTGCCGGGGATGCCGTGGGCAAATTCCAGGCCCGTCAGGCCGTTTTTCCATGCGAACAGCGCGAGCTTCGCGAGCGACACGCCTGCGTCCGCTGCGATCTCGCCCTCGTCCGTCAGCTCAATATGAGAAAGCTCGGCGGACGTGTCGATGACCACAGTGTCAAGGCCCTTGTCGGCGACGAGCAGGTTCGTGCCGTTGCCGATCAGCAGCGGCTTGACGCCTGCGTCCTGCAAAAAGCCCATCAGCACAACGAGCTGCTCGCGCGTTTTCGGAAAGGCCATGCGTTTGGCCGGCCCCCCGATGCGGAACGACGTATGCTTTGCCATCGGCTCATCTGCGGCCCATTTGAGGTCGGGCAGATAGTCATGGATCTGGCGGTCGAGTGCGGTTTCCCAAGACATAGATGCTCCTCCGTTCACGGATTCTGGTTTTTCAGCTCATTTTCGCGGGTCACGCGGTCAATGTGGCCGTCGATCTGCGCGGCGAATTCGCGCGCGGAGTTGAAGCCGTGCTTCTTCTGGCGGTTGTTCATCGCTGCCAGCTCAACGATCGCAGCAAGGTTACGGCCCGCACTGACGGGAATGGTGATCTGCGGCACGGGCACATCAAGGATGGTCGTGTCGTTTTCGTCGAGACCCAGACGGTCATAGAATTTGTCATCCTCCCACTTTTCAAACTGGATGACAAGGTCAATCTGCGTCGAATCCTGCACTGCACCCACGCCGAAGAGCTTTTCCACGTCGATGACGCCAACGCCGCGCACCTCAAGGTAGTTGCGGATGAGCTCAGGCGCCGTGCCCGAGAGCGTTGAGCCGATGCGCGTGATCTCGACCGCGTCGTCGGCGACGAGGCGGTGGCCGCGCTTGATGAGCTCGATGGCCGTCTCACTCTTGCCGATGCCGCTGTCGCCGAAGATCAGCACGCCCTCGCCGTACACGTCGACGAGCACGCCGTGGCGCGTGATGACGGGCGCGAGCGCGTGGTTCAGGTAGTCGATGGTCATGGCGGTGAACTCGACGGACGTGTACTTCGTGCGAAGCAGCGTGCGGCCGTGCTTTTGCGCCATCTCGAGGCACTCAGGGAAAACATCTAAATTGCGCGAGATGACCAGTGCCGGGATCTCATAGCAGAACAGGTCTTCAAAGCGCTTGCGCCGCTCCTCGGCCGAGTAGCCGCGCAGGAACGTCACCTCACTCTTGCCGATGATCTGCAATCTTCTCGGATCAAAATAATCGAAAAAGCCGATGAACTGGAGGCCGGGGCGGTTGACGTCTGTGATGGTCAAGATCTCGGTGTCGTAATCCGTGCCCTTGTTGATGACCTCCATCTGAAATTTTTCTACGATGTCCTTTACGCGGACGGAGCGATTGGTATTCATAGTTCCCTCCATGCGGGCCTTGGCCCGCGTGATAAAATACACTTTAATTATAATCGCTGCCCCCCTTTTTTACAAGCGAAAACGCCCTGCCGCGCCACGCTTTTTTCGCATTTGCGCCGCGAGCGGAAAAATTACAGATTTTTTCATCTTTTTTGAAAATAGTACTTGCATTTTGTGATGCAATCTGTTATAGTATCAACTGCTTGTGAAAGACCAAGCCTTGATTTGACTACAGCAAGGAGGTGCAACGGATGGCAAAGTGCGAGTTTTGCGACAAGGGTGTTGCGTTCGGTATCAGAGTTTCCCACTCTCACCGTCGTTCCAATCGTCCCTGGAAGCCCAACGTCAAGCGCGTGAAGGCTATCGTCAATGGTACGCCCCGCCATGTCTATGTTTGTACCCGCTGTCTGCGTTCCGGTAAGGTTACCCGCGCGATCTAAGCGACCAAACAGATTAGAAGCACTGCGAAAGCAGTGCTTCTTTTTTTTGCCCAGATAACCGCTAAAATACTTGTGTTCCTATCTCTCTTTCAATATAATGAATCATATGGTAGGGATTTACCGAACCGGAAGCTATGGGGGGTGTTATTTTGATAAAAATATTTGTCCAATACCTGCTCACGCCAATTCCCTTTCTCCTAACTTTTGTTACACCAATTCTATTCTTCCTCATCAGCCGCAAATATGTCTGGCTCAGCATCCCGTTGACCGTGCTTGTCGAATTGCTCGTCAATTGGAGAAATTTTACCTATTATGAATCGCGCGGCCTGATGATCTTGGTAACTCTGTTTCAGCTCGCTATAATGGCGGTCGTCATCATCCTGTTGAGATCAGCTTTTACGAAAAAGAAAACATAGCCTTTTGTAAAAAGCCTCACAGCGTTTTTATCTGTAATGGATGCGCGGCAACTGTAAAGTAGCAAAGCTGTTAACGGCTGCCCAATCGTGTCGTAGCAGTATAAAGTCGAATTGTCCACTATTAGCGAACAACCAGAGTACAGAACGCAGAGAATCCTTTTCGAAAAAAGCCGCCCTGAGGCGGCTTTTCCTTTTATTTCTTTTCCGCGTGAAACTGCCGCATCTTCTCGTTGAGTTTATTGTAGATATGCTCGCGAAACCATTTTTCGCTGCTGGCTTCCACCGCGCCCTCGGGCGTGAACCATTTCACGCCGCTGTTCTCGTCGGGCTTGACCGTGAGATTATCTGTGTCATCCGCAATGAGAAGGTATGTTACATTCAGATGCAGGTGCGAGGAGACATACTTCCCGCGCTTCATGTGGCCGTCGACAGTCAGCACCTCGAGCGAGAAAATGTCCTCGCTCGCCGGACGGACATTTTTCACGCCGCTCTCCTCGCAGACCTCCTTGAGCGCGACGGCGAGCAGGTTCTCTTCCCCATCGGCGTGCCCGCCGAGCCACGACCACGAATCGTAGATGTTGTGATACGCCATCAGCACGCGGTCGAAGCGCTCGTTCACCACCCAGGCCGACGCCGTCATGTGCGCCAGTGCATTTTCCCGCGTAAACACATCCTTAAACGCGCGCAGACAGTCGAGAATCAATCCCCTATCCCGCTCCTCCTGCTCATTGTAAGGCTGGTAATTCTCAATTTGCGTCAAAATATCCATCGTTACCCTCAATATATTTTCGCGCCCGCAGGCGCAAAAGCCTCGCAGAGTTTGCGCCGCGCACGGCGCAAATAAATTTAAATCATTTTTCTGACGACAGAAGGTGAATTGCCGCAGAGCGGCAAGAGAGACCGCCCTGGGGCGTGCGCGTCAGAAAAATTCTTTGCACGTAGTGAGTGTCGAGTTGTCCGCTTACTCGGACAGCTCGGCACAGAACGAAGTGAAACTTTTTCAAAAGCGAGGGGCAAAGCCCCTCGCTTTTGAGTCATAACCAGCTGCAATCGCTTTCCTTCTTCGGCGTGCGGCTCATCAGAACGCCGATGAGCGGCGCGGCGCTCTTGCCCTCGTAGAGGACCTCGTACACCGCCGTCGAGATCGGCATTTCCACGCCGTAGCGCTGCGCGAGCTCGTGCGCGCTGCGCGCGGCGTAATAGCCCTCGACGACCGCGCCAACCTCGTCCATGGCCTCCTGCGCGCTCTTGCCCTGACCGATCAGGATGCCCGCGCGATGGTTGCGTGAGTGCATCGACGTACACGTGACGATGAGATCGCCCATGCCGGCAAGACCGGCGAGCGTCTCCTTGCGCCCGCCCATGCACTCGGCGAGGCGCGAGATCTCACTCAGCGCGCGGGTGATGAGCAGCGCACGGGTGTTGTCGCCCATGCCGCAGCCGTCGCTGATACCGCAGCACAGCGCCGCGACGTTCTTGAGCGCGCCCGCAAGCTCCACGCCGACGACGTCGTCGTGCGTGTAGACGCGGAAGACCTCGTTCATGAACGCGCGCTGCACGGCCTCGGCGCTCGCCTGATCGGCGGACGCCGCCACACAGCCCGTCGGCAGACGGCGCGCGACCTCCTCGGCGTGCGAGGGGCCGGAGAGCACTGCGATACGATAGCCCTCGCCGCATTCCTGTGCGATGATCTCGCTCATGCGCAGGTGCGTTCCGCGCTCAATGCCCTTCGTGAGCGAGACGAGCAGCGTGCCTTTTTTCAGGTGCGGCGCAGCCTCATGCGCAACGGAGCGCAGTGCAAACGACGGCGACACGAAGACGGCCATCTCCGCATTTTGGAGCACCGTTAAGTCGCTCGTGACGGCGATGCGCTCGGGAATGCGCACGCCTTTGAGTAAAGGATTTTCCCTTGTCTTATCCAGCAATTCCGCCTTTTTCGGGTCGTGCGACCAGAGCGCGACGGTATGGCCGTTGTCCGATAACAGCATCGCGGCGGCGGTGCCCCAGCCGCCCGAGCCAAGCACTACAATGTTCATTCGTCCTCCCCCGGCTTGGGCGCGTTCACATGGAAATGGAACTTGCTCTCCGTACCGCTTAAGAGTCTTTTGATGTTGCTGCTGTGCGCCCACAGCACAAGAAGCGAAATGCACGTGCCGAGCACTGTGCAGGCCGTGTTATGGAACACGAAATACGTGGTAAACGGCAGGCTGACCGCCGCGGCGACCGAGCCGAGCGACACATAGCGCGTCGTGAGCCACAGCACGACAAACGCGCCCCAGCCGACGAGCGCGATGCGCCAGTCGAGAAGCAGCAGCAGCGTGCCGCTGCACAAAATACCCTTGCCGCCCTTGAAGCCGTAAAACACTGGAAACATATGGCCAATGACGCAGAACAGTGCGCCGAAATACTTGCCCGCGGCGCCCCAGCCGAGAAGATAGCCCAGGAAATAATTGCCCAGCAGCACCGCGCCGACAGCCTTGAGCATGTCGAACGCGATGACCATGGGCGCGCACTTCGCGCCGTAATTGCGGTAAAAATTCGTCAGCCCCGCGTTGCCGCTGCCATGGCGGCGCACGTCGTCATGGTAGAAAATGTGCGACGTTGCGATCGCGCCGTTGATGCAACCCAAAAGATACGACAGCACCGCAACGGCGACCGGTGCGCCATACAGCACTACTGCTGCGAACGTAGTGACCTCATCAGGATAAATTCCCATCAGTCTTCCTTATCCCCCTTCTCGCGAATAGACATGATGACTGGCGTACCCTCCAGTCCGAAGACGTTGCGGATGCAGTTTTCAAGGTAGCGCTGGTAGGAGAAATGGAAGAGCTTGCGCTCGTTGCAGAACACGACAAAGTGCGGCGGGCAGACGCCGACCTGCGTCATGTAATAGATCTTCAGTCTGCGGCCACGGTCCGTCGGCGGCTGCACGCGCGTCTGCGCGTCGGCCAGAATGTTGTTGAGCATGCCGGTCGAAATGCGCATGCAGGACTGGTTGTGCACGTAGTTGATCATCTCAAAAAGGCGCGGCACGCGCTGGCCCGTCGCCGCCGAGATGAAGAGGATCGGCGCATAGGTCATGTAGGAGAGGTCGCGGCGGATGTCGTCGCGCATTTTGTCCATGGTCTTGCCGTCCTTTTCGACAAGATCCCACTTGTTCACGACGATGATGCAGGCTTTGCCTGCCTCGTGCGCGAGGCCCGCGACCTTCGTATCCTGCTCGGTCACGCCCTCCTGCGCGTCGATCATGATGAGACACACGTCCGCGCGGTCGATGGCCATGGTCGCGCGCAGCACGCTGTAGCGCTCGATCACGTCGTCGACCTTCGACTTTTTGCGCATGCCGGCGGTGTCGATGAAGACATACTTGCCCTGCTCGTTTTCAAAGTACGAGTCGATGGCGTCGCGCGTCGTGCCCGCAACATTGCTGACGATCATGCGCTCGGTGCCGAGAATGCGGTTCGTCAGCGATGACTTGCCGACGTTGGGTTTTCCGATGATGGCGACCTTGATGACGTCCTCATCCTCTTCCTCGTCATCCTCGGGCGGGAAATACTGTAAGCACGCGTCGAGCAGGTCGCCCGTGCCGTGGCCGTGCACGGCGGAAACGGCGATGGGATCGCCGAGGCCTAAATTGTAGAACTCGTAAAAATCGGGGTCGACCCGTCCGGTCGAGTCCATCTTGTTGACCGCCAGCACGATGGGCTTGCGGGATCGCAGCAGCATATTCGCGACCTCCTGATCGGAAGCCGTCAGGCCGGTCTTCACATCCGTCAGGAAAATGATGACGTCCGCGTGCTGAATGGCGATCTCCGCCTGCTCGCGCATGAACGACAAGATCTGATCGTCCGTGCGCGGTTCGATACCGCCGGTGTCCACCAGACGGAATTTGCGGCCGCACCACTCGCTCTCGCCGTAGATGCGGTCGCGCGTGACGCCCGGCGTATCCTCGACGATGGAGAGCCGCTGGCCGATGAGCTTATTAAACAGCATGGACTTGCCGACGTTCGGCCGTCCAACGATCGCAACCAAAGGTTTCATCTCTCTGCCTCCTTTATTCCAAAGCGGCGCGCGATCGCACCGCCCTTTATCGCAAAGCAAAATATTACAAATACAGTATAACCGAATTTTCGAGGTTACGCAAGGCTAACCTTCTCTTGCGGCATAAGAAAAAGCTGAGTGGAGTTCCACTCAGCTTTTCTTAACGATTTTCGTTCCGAATCAATTATTCGGCTGCGACCTTGGACTCGATGACCTTGACCTGACGGCCGTTGTAGGTACCGCATTCCGGGCACATTCTGTGAGGCTGGTGCAGAGCGCCGCACTTCGGGCACGCGACAAGCGCGGGAGCGGTGAGCTTCCAGTGAGAAGAACGTCTCTTATCACGTCTCTGACGGGATACTTTCCCCTTGGGGACTGCCATGTTGACACCTCCTTAAAGTTAAGCTGAATGAACAGCGAATTTATTGTTCCAAAAGCTTTGCGAGGGCTGCTAACCTGGGGTCGACTTCCTTTTTGCAGCGGCACTTCTCATAGTTGAGGTTGACGCCGCAGCCGGAACACAAGCCCCTGCAATCCTCGCGGCAAAGGGTCTTGCTTGGCATATTGAGGATGAACGTCTCCCGCGCCAGCTCGCTGAGATCAACGGTTCCGTTGTCCAGCAGCAGGATATCGTCGTTGTCGTCTTCCTCCAGTTCCTCAGCGAGCAGACACTCGAACGGAACCTTGTACGGAAGATCAAACGGCGCTCCGCAGCGATCGCACACGGCGGAAAGCGTTGTAGTCAGGTCAAACTGCAACCGCAGCATCCCCGCAATGTTCTCTGCCTGCCCTACCACTGAGACCGGCCGAACCGCAGGACACACGCCGCCGAAGTCCACATCAGAAAAGTCCTCTGTAAAGTCAAAGGGAATTCTGCCTCCGGGGGTGTTAATGATACGTTTTACATCTAAAACCATGCTACACCTCGCAATGACACGAGTGATATTATAGAGGACGTTTTCTCGATTGTCAAATACTTTTTTCACGGTTGCGGCAAAAATTTTGACAGGATTTCTTTACTTTTTTTGCCCGCTATCGTACAATAGCAGAAAATCGCGCGCTGCGCAAGCGGAGGTGCCGCCCATGCGGGAGTTTCACATCGGAAAAAATGACGAAAATCAGCGGCTTGACCGCTTTCTCGGCAAGGCCATCCCCCTGCTCCCCGCGTCGCTCGCGCAGAAGTACATCCGCCTAAAGCGCATCAAGGTCAACGGCGCGCGCGCCCAGCGCGACCAGAAGCTCGTCGCGGGCGATATTTTACAGTGCTACATCAACGATGAGTTTTTCGAGTCGCCGAGCGAGGAAAACGTCTACCTCACGATCACGACGCCGCGGCTTAAGATCGTCTACGAGGACGAGAACATCATGCTGCTCGACAAGCCCGCGGGCATGCTTGCCCACGCCGACGAGCACGAGAAAGTCAATACGCTCGTCAACCACATGCTCGCCTACCTCTATCAAAAGCGCGAGTGGCGGCCACGCGAGGAGAACGCCTTCACCCCCGCCCTCTGCAACCGCATCGACCGCAACACCGGCGGCATCGTCATCGCGGCGAAAAACGCTGAAGCGCTGCGCATCCTGAACGACAAGATTCGCGACCGCGAGATCGCCAAATACTATTTATGTATCGCCCTCGGCCGCGTCGAGCCGCCGAAGGGCCGCATCGAGTGCTTTCTGCGCAAGGACGAGAAGAGCAACACCGTCCGCGTTTACCACCGCCCCGTGCCGGACGGCCGCAGCGCGATCACCTTATACCAAACGCTCCAGACGCGCGGCGAGCTGTCGCTTCTGGAGGTCGAGCTGCTCACGGGCCGTACGCATCAGATCCGCGCGAGCATGGCCGACCTCGGCCATCCCCTGCTCGGCGACGGCAAGTACGGCGTCGGCAGCGTGAACCGCAAATATGGCGAAACGCATCAGGCGCTCTACTCCTACCGCCTGCGCTTCGACTTTCCCAGCGACGCGGGCATCCTCGAATATCTGCGCGGGCGGGGATTTCAGGTGGACGAAGTGCCGTTCCAAAAGAAATATTTTAGTTAAATCCCACAAGCGGAGAGCCATAACACGGCTCTCCGCTTTCTCATTTTGAAAAAGTTCAAAATATTGAACTTTTTGTTAAATATACTCTTGCAATTTTGCGCGCTGTGTGTATAATGATTTCGGTTTAGCAAAAACTGACCAAAAGTTTAGTATATCAAACGAGGAGGCATGTGCATGGACATCGGCAATAAGATCAAGCAGCTGCGAACGCGACAGGGACTAACTCTGGAGGAGCTTGCCAGCCGAAGCGAGCTCACAAAGGGGTTCTTGTCCCAGTTAGAGCGCGACCTCACCTCCCCCTCGATCGACTCGCTCAGCGATATCCTCGAGGCCCTCGGCACCAACCTCTCGGAGTTCTTCCAAGAGGATAAAAACGACCAGTTCGTCTTCCGCTCCGAAGACTTTTTCGTCGACGAGCGCGAGAACTGCACCGTCAACTGGATCGTTCCCAACACGCAGAAAAACCAGATGGAGCCCATTTTATTGGAACTTCCCGCCGGCGGCGAATCGTTCGAGGTCGAGCCGCACAACGGCGAGGAGTTCGGCTACGTGCTTGACGGCAGCGTCATTTTAGAGTGCGACGGCGAACGCAGCGTCGTGCGCCGGGGCGAGACGTTCTATCTCCATGGCAAGACCTTCCACTGCCTCAAAAACGAGCGCAAGACCGCCGCGCGCGTCCTCTGGGTCTGCACGCCCCCGCTTTTCTAATTACTACATCATGATTTAAGTGAGGATATCGGAACATGGCTGAAGAAAAGAAGAAGCTTATCCAATTCAAGAACATCGTCAAGAGCTTTGAGGACGGACAGGTCGTTCTCAAGGGCGTCTCTCTTGACATTTACGAAAATGAGTTCGTCACGCTGCTCGGCCCCTCGGGCTGCGGCAAGACGACGCTTTTGCGCATCCTCGGCGGCTTTTTGCAGCCGAGCGAGGGCAAGGTGCTCTTCGACGGCGAGGACATCGTCAGCGTCCCGCCCTACAAGCGCGAGATCAACACCGTCTTCCAGAAGTATGCCCTCTTCCCTCACATGGACGTGTACGACAACATTGCCTTTGGCTTGACGCTCAAAAAGGAGCCGAAGGACGTCATCGAGCAGAAAGTCATGCGTATGCTGCGCCTTGTTAGCCTTGAGGACTATGCCCACCGCAACGTGACCGAGCTCTCCGGCGGCCAGCAGCAGCGCATCGCCATCGCCCGCGCGCTCGTTAACGAGCCGAGCGTGCTGCTGCTCGACGAGCCGCTCGGCGCGCTCGACTTAAAGCTCCGCAAGGAGATGCAGCAGGAGCTCAAATACATCCAGCAGGAGGTCGGCATCACGTTCATCTTCGTCACGCACGATCAGGAAGAGGCGCTGACGATGTCCGATAAGATCGTCGTCATGAATGCGGGTGAAATTCAGCAGATCGGTACGCCGACCGAAATCTACCGCACCCCCGTCAACGAATTCGTCGCCAAGTTCATCGGCGAGACGAACATCATCGACGGCGTCATGCTTGAGGACGACCTCGTCATGTTCGAGGACAAGAAGTCCGCCTGCCGTGCCCGCGGCTACAATAAGAACGAAAAGGTCGACGTCGTCATCCGCCCCGAGCACCTCGACATTGTCCCGCGTGCCGAGGGTATGCTCAAGGGCACGGTCAAGTCTCAGCTTTTCAAGGGCATGCACTATGAAACCGTGGTCGAAACGCGCGTCGGTACGTCCATCACCGTGAAGATGCAGGTCTCGCAGGACCGCCCTGTCTACAACGAGGAAAAGGGCGAGAAGATCAGTGCGAACGCCTTCCTTCTGGACGTGGAGGACGTCGAAGAGCTCGACGACGCCAAGGTCGTCGCCCTCGCCTCTGCCGAGGCGTGGGATGCCGAGACCGAGGAGCCCATCTCCATCAAGACCGTCGAATACGACATCAAGCCCGAGACCGGCAACTACACCGTGACCTTTGCCACCGCGAACGATACGTCTATCACCGTCAAGGTGCTCGTCGTAGCGCAGAACCGCGTCGAGAGCAAGGTCTATCAGGAAGAAATTTACGCGATGAACTTCTTCAAAAAGGTCGAGGACATTCAGGAGAGCATCGCGCTCGACACCGACCTTGAGACCTGGGCCAGCGCGTCGGCGTGGTCCCTCGAAGACGGCGAGCAGGTCGAGATCACGGACGTCAAGTACGACTTCGACCCCGAGACCATCACCCCGGGCGTTTACGATGTGACCTTCTCCACCGAGGGCTATGAGTACAAGGTCTCCACCACCCACGCCTTTGAAGAGGGCGAGCAGGTCGGCCTTGTCTTCCGTCCCGAGGACATCCACGTGATGAAGAAGGAGGGCCAGTGGTGAAGCGCTTTCGTTCCATGACTTACCCGTATATCGCGTGGATCATCGCGATCATCGTGGTGCCGATGCTTCTGATCGTGCTCTATGCCTTCACGACCTCCGGCAACTCGGTGCTGACATTCCAGTTCACCTTTGAGAACTTTGCCCGCTTCGTCACGGACAAGGTCTTTATGGATGTGTTGCTGCGCTCGCTCTATATCGCGCTCATCACAACGCTCATCTGCGTTGCGCTCGGCTACCCCATCGCCTACGTCATCGCGCAGCGCGGCGGCCGCAGCAACACGATCTTAATTCTGCTCATCACCATGCCGACCTGGGTCAACATGCTGGTGCGCACCTATGCTTGGATGGGCATTTTGCAGGACGAGGGCATCTTCAACACGATCCTTTCGTGGTTCGGCATCGGCCCCGTGTCGATGATCCACACGAGCTTTGCCGTCATCCTCGGCATGGTCTATAACTTCATTCCCTTTATGATCCTGCAGATTCACACGTCCCTTGCCAAGATGGACAAGAGCCTTTTGGAAGCCGCCAACGACCTCGGTGCAACGCCGGTGCAGGCATTCCTGCGCGTGACGCTGCCGCTCTCGCTTCCCGGCGTGATCTCCGGCATCACGCTCGTGTTCCTGCCCGCGGTGTCGAGCTTCTTCATTCCGAAGCTTCTCGGCGGCGGACAGTACGTCCTCGTCGGCAACATCATTGAAACGCAGTTCCTCACCACTGGCGACTGGAACTTCGGCTCGGCCATCTCGCTCATCATGGCGGTCATCATCATGATCTCGATGTGGCTGACGCGCAAGGCGGACGTTCAGGTCGCCTCGCAGGGAAAGGAGTGAGAAGCGCATGAAAAAGAAAACCTCTGTCGGCTCGAAGATCATCCTGACGCTCACGATGCTCTTCTTCTACCTCCCCATCCTCTATATCATCGTCTTTTCGTTCAACGATTCCCGCTCACTGACGAAGTTCAGCGGCTTCTCGCTGCGCTGGTATGAAAAGATGTTCGCCGATTCGACGATGATGGAGGCTGTGCTCTACACGGTCATCATCGCCGTCATCGCGACGGTCGTCGCGACAGTCGTCGGCACGATCACGGCCATCGGCCTTTCTAAATCCCGCAAGGTTGTGCAGAAGATGGTCGAGCGCATCAACGACCTGCCCGTGATGAACCCCGATATCGTCACGGCCATCTCACTTCTGATGTTTTTCAGCGTCCTCACGGTCAAAAAAGGCTTCGGCACGCTGCTCATCGCGCATATCATGTTCTGTATCCCCTACGTGATGCTCTCCGTTACGCCGAAGCTCCGCTCGCTCGACCCTAACCTGATCGACGCGGCGATGGACCTTGGCGCAACGCCGTTCCAAGCGCTCACGAAAGTCATTGTGCCGCAGATCAAGCCGGGTATCATCTCCGGCGCGCTCATTGCGTTCACGATGAGCTTTGACGACTTCGTCATCTCGTACTTCACGACGGGCAACGGCGTCAACAACATTTCGATTTTGGTCTACACGATGTCCAAGCGCGTGAACCCGTCCATCAACGCCCTTTCTACCATTGTGATTCTTCTCATTACGCTGGTGCTCGGCGTCGTGAACATCGTGCCGATCGTGCGCGAAAAGCGCGAAAAGGACGGCAAAGCATCCCGCGCCGTGAGCCGCAAGGCCATGGCAGCTGTTGCCGCCGTGCTGGTGCTGGCCGTTGTCGGCGGCACCGTGGGCGCGAGCCTTTCCCAGCAGCACAAGAGCGCCGCGGCTGTCGAGAAGTACGGCAGCAACGTTTTGAAGCTCTATCTCCCCGGCGAGTACCTCGGCGAGAACGTCATCTCCGACTTTGAAAAGCAGTACGGCGTGCGCGTCATCGTCGAGAACTTCGACTCCAACGAGATGATGTACACCAAGCTCATGGCCGGCGACCGCTACGATGTCATCATTCCGTCCGACTACATGATCGAACGCCTGATGAACGAGGACTTCCTCCAGCCGCTTGACAAGAGCATGATCCCCAATATGGAGAACATGTCCGATGCCGTGCTCGGTATGAGCTATGATCCTGACAACACGTACTCCATCCCCTACTTCTGGGGCAGCGTCGGTCTCGTCTACAACCACGAGAACGTCGACCCTGCCGTCATCGAGAGCGAGGGCTGGGAGGTCCTGCGCAACACCGACTACGCCGGTCACATCTACATCTACGATTCCGAGCGCGACTCGTTTATGATGGCGTTCAAGGCGCTGGGCTACTCGATGAACACCGAGGACCCCAACGAGATCAACGACGCCTATGAGTGGCTCCTGCAGATGAACAACACCATGTCCCCCGTCTACGTGACCGACGAGGTCATCGACGGTATGATGAACGGCTACAAGGACATCGCCGTTGTCTACTCCGGCGACGCGGCCGTGGTGCTTGATGAAAACGAAGACATGAGCTTCTATATGCCCTCCCAGGGCACGAACATCTGGTGCGATGCCATGGTCATTCCCCAAAATGCCGAGAATCCCAAGCTCGCCCACGAGTTCATCAACTACATGCTCACCTATGAAGCCGCGTTTGACAACACCGAAACGGTGGGTTATACTTCTCCCAACGCGGAAGTGTTTGAAGAGATGACCTCGTCTGAGGATCTCTACGCGGACAATGCCGCCTACCTTCCCCGCAGCGGCTACGACAAGGACGAGATGTTCCACGACAACCAGACCCTCATGCGCGAGCTGAGCAAGCTCTGGATCAAGGTCAAAGCTGCCAAGTAATATTGTAAAGGAGTTTTTTAAGATGAAAATCGGAGATACTTTTACCGTCAAGAAAGTTGTCACGGAAGACATGACCGCTGCCGCGCTCGGCAGCGGCGGTCTGCCGGTGTTTGGCACGCCGTATCTCGTCGCGATGGTCGAAAACGCCGCCTTCACCTATCTCCAGCAGGAGCTGCCCGAGGGTAAGAGCACCGTCGGCACCAAGGTCGAGGTATCCCATGTCTCCCCCTCGCCCGTTGGCATGGAGATCACCGTTACCGTCGAGGTCACGGATATTTCCGCAAACGGCAAGATGGTCGACTTCAAGGCCACCGCGACCGACACCGCCGGCCTCATCGGCGAGGGCACGCACCAGCGCGCCGTCATCACCGTGGATCGCTTCATGGACAAGTGCCAGGCCAAGCTCGGCTGATTTTGTAAGGAGGAACCCTGATGCATTATTCGGGAGCCGTTTACCGTCCCCCCAGCGAGGCGCGCAGCCTCATCGTGCAGTGCACGCTCGGGTGCAGCCACAACAAATGTGCGTTCTGCACGATGTACAAGGACAAAAAGTTCTCCATCAACCCCATTGAGCAGGTGCTTTCCGACCTCGACGAGGCACGCGCCTACGGGCGCTATATCGAGAAGATCTTTTTGGCCGACGGCGACGCGCTGATCCTGCCGATGGATTACCTTCTGACCGTTCTCGACTATATCCGCGACCACTTCCCCACCTGCAAGCGCGTGGCGGCTTACGCAACGACCAAGGCCATCATGCGCAAGACGGACGACGAGCTGCGTACGCTGCGCGAGCACGGCCTCGGCATCGTGTATATTGGCCTTGAGAGCGGCAACGAAGAGCTTCTCAAAAAGTTCTGCAAGGGCGTTACTGCCGAGGAGATCGTCTTAAACGCCATCCGCTGCAAGCAGGCGGGCATCGCCACCTCCGTCACGGCCATCAACGGCATGGCGGGTGCGAACGGCGACTGGCAGGCCCACGCCATCGACACGGCGAAAGCCGTTTCCCGCATGAAGCCCGACTATATCGCGTTTTTGACGCTTCGCGTCTACTCGGGCACGCCGCTGCACGACTGGATCGCGAGCGGCGAGTTCAAGATGATGGAGCCGCCCGAGCTGATGCGCGAAACGCGCCTCTTTTTGGAGCACATCGACTCCGACGGCAGCATCTTCCGCTCGAACCACGCGTCGAACTACCTCCCCCTCGGCGGCACGCTCAACCGCGACCGCGAGGCGCTGATCCACACGATCGACGAAGCGCTCGACGGCAAGGTTAGACTTCGCCGCGCCGTCGAACTGGGACTGTAAGACCTAAAAATAGAACCTGCCGCAAGGTAGGTTTTATTTTTGCGTTTTGCCCTAAAGGGTAAAGGGGTACCCCGTACCGTGCGGGGTGCGAAAAAAGGGGGCCATTCTCTCACGTGAGAGAATATCCCCCTTGGACCCCCAAGAGAAAGGGATTGATTGGCAGTCTCGGGCTTGAATGACTTCTATGCCTCCGGAATGGAGATGCCTGAGCGCGGCAAAGCCGCGTTGGAACTGCTATACGATTTGCCTCTGCTCCTACTATCCGCTGCCGCTCTGCCCATCTTGTAGAAGTTCGCAGTAATTTCCGTCTACCGCCAGTCTTATCAATGCGGCGAGCGCAGCAATGCCGCATTCGGTAAGCAGTCTGCCGTCCAACTACCGTCACTCGCGCCTCACGATAGTAAGGCGCGGTTGATATCAGTAACGATTCGCAGAAGATTCATGGCGAAGCCATGTACACCGCACCCGATTGCGCAGCGCGTGCAGCTCTTCAAGCCCAAAACTGCCAATGTGCGGGGTCGAGGGGGAAGGCCCCTCGTCCTTTCTCTCGGGGGTTGTAAAGGGGGATACTCTCTTTCGAGAAAGAGAGTATCCCCCTTTTACGCACTCCCGCACGGTACGGGAATCATCCTCCTGCAGCGGTGCAGGGAAATATTTTTACGCCTCCGGCGTAAGAACGCCCTTCTCTGTAACCAGCATCGTGCAGCGCATATCATGCTCCTCGACCGGCACCTCGGGCGACATCAGCTGCTCGCGGCAGATGAGCACCGTCGGGCAGTGGAGCTGCGGCAGCAGGCGGTCATAGTACCCGCCGCCCTGGCCGAGACGGCGGCCCTTGCGGTCGAACGACAAGCAGGGCACGACGGCGAAGTCGATGTCCGCCGCGGTGACAAGCGCGCAGTTCTTCTTCGGCTCTAAAATGCCGTAGGCGCCCGCCTCCAGGTCGTCCATCGAGCGCACAACGCACAGATCGATGGCGTGCTCGGCGGCGCAGCGGGGCAGGATCAGCGTCTTGCCCGCGGCGATGGTCTCGTTCATAAAGAGCGAGGTGTCGATCTCCTTTTCGGTGCCGGCAAAGGCGAAGACGATCTTTGCGCTCTTGTACTCGTCGAGTGCGAGCAGGTGGCGGCAGATGGCCTCGGAGCTCTCGGCCTTGTAGGCGGGGTCGAGCGTGCGCTCCTTCTTGCGGATAAAGGTTCTCAGTGCTTTTTTCTCTTCGATCACAGACATGGGAATGCCCCTCCTGATGCTTTCAAAATTTATCGTTCCTATCGTAGCAAAAAGCGAGGGAAAAGGCAAGCTGCCGAAGAAAGTAAAATAATATCCCGCCGCGCTTGTCAAAAGAAATTGACAGCAATTTTTAATTTTGTTATCCTAATCATGAATAGGAACGCGGATGACCGCGTCGATCAGAGGAGGAATTTTTACCATGGCTATGCTGCTCAAGGGAGCCGAGGTCGCCAAGGCGCTGACCGAGGAGCTCCATGCAAAGACGGAAGAACTGAAGAAAAACGGCGTAGAGCCATGCCTCGCCATCCTGCGCGTCGGCGCGCGTGAGGATGACCTGGCCTACGAGCGCGGTGCGCTCAAGCGCTGCGAAAAGGTCGGCGTCGCCGTCCGTCAGGTCGTCCTGCCTGAGGATGTGACGCAGAAGGTGCTGATGGAGAACATCCACGCGCTGGGCGCGGACGAGAAGGTCCACGGCGTGCTGATGTTCCGCCCGCTGCCGGGGCACCTTGATGACGAGGCGGCGCGCGCGGCGCTCGACCCGAAAAAGGACATGGACGGCATCACCGACGGCTCCATGACCGCTGTTTACGCCGGCACCAAGGGCGGTTATCCCCCCTGCACCGCCGCGGCCTGCGTGGCGCTGCTCAAGCACTACAACATCCCCATCAAAGGCAAGCGCGTCGTCGTCATCGGCCGCAGCCTTGTCATCGGCAAGCCGGTCTCTCTGCTGCTGCTCGCCGAGCACGCGACCGTGACCATCTGCCACAGCCGCAGCGAGAATCTGCCCGAGATCTGCCGCGAGGCCGACATCCTCGTCGTCGCCGCCGGTAAGGCCGGTATGGTCGGCGCGGAGAGCGTGCGCGCCGGTCAGGTCGTGCTGGATGTCGGCATCCACGTCGGCGCGGACGGCAACCTCTGCGGCGACACCCGCTTTGCCGAAGTTGAGCCGGTCGTCGAGGCCATCACCCCGGTCCCCGGCGGCGTCGGCACCGTGACGAGCACGATCCTCGCAAGCCATGTTGTCGAGGCGGCGGAGCGCGCGGCGAACCAGTGATTTTCGCATTTAACCGGCATAGAGAGGAAAGAAACTGATCGGACAAGAGAACAGGAGGAAACTCATGGGACTTTACGATTCCGTTGACCGCGGCAAGCCGAAGCCCAAGCGTTTGACCGGCCCCATCGCGCTCTGCTGCGCGATGTTTCTGCTGTTCGGCGGCCTGACGTACTGGGCCTGTCACTACCAGTTCCGTTTTCATGCCTTTATCTCCGATTTGACGGACAGCACGCGCGATGCGCGACGCACAGAGACGTTTCGCGTCACAGTGAACGGAAGCGAAACGGACGTATCGATCGACGATCTCAGTGACCTTTTATACCTTATCGACAAGGCCGGCGCGGGCCGCACCGCCGCTGCGCCGGAGGAGATGCCCTACGCCGTGATCGACTACGGCGACGGCTCGACGCTTGAGATCTGGAAGGTCGAGCTCGTGAATCCGTCCAACGACTGGACGGAGGGGCCGTTTTTCCGCTACACGGACGCGAAGGGGAAGTCGTATGGCTACGACACGGACCAGCTCCGCTGGGAAAGTGTCGTTCGGCTCTTGGGAGAGTGAAGAAAGGGAGCACCCGCAGGGGTGCTCCTTTTTTTGCGCGCTCTCCAGCGCGGCAGCGCTGCTGGGGTTGCGCGCCCACAGGGCGCGGGGATTTTGCAGCCCGAAAGGGCTGCTTTTTTATTTCTCCCGCACTGTGCGGGAGTGCGCATTAAGGGGGATATTCTCTTTCTCGAAAGAGAATATCCCCCTTACACCCCCAAGAGAAAGAGACGAGGGGCCTTCCCCCTCGACCCCGCACATTGGCAGTCTAAGGCTTGAATGACTGCGCAGCCTGCGGAGTGTAGGTGCGGTGTACATGGCTTCGCCATGAATCTTCTGCGAGTCGTTACTGCTTTCAACCGCGCCTTACTATCGTGAGGCGCGAGTGATGTTTGTTTGGCGGCAGACTGCGTGCGGAATGCGGCATTGCTGCGCTCGCCGCATTAATGAGTGCCGCAGTAGACGAGAATTACTGCGCACATCTACAAGATAGGCAGAGCGGCAGCGGATGATAGAAGCAGAGGCGAATCGTATAGCAGCTCTAAACGCGGCAAAGCCGCGCGCAGGCATTTTCATTCCGGAGGCATAAGAGTCTTTTAAGCCTGAGACTGACAATCTAAGCCTTTCTCTTGGGGTTCCAAAGGGGCCATTCTCTTTTGCGAAAGAGAATGGCCCCTTTGTCCCTGCCGCCCGCAGGCGGTATTTCTCTCGCACCTGTGCGAACAAGAAGGAGTCTTTCTTTGAAAAAGAAAATCTCCCCCTTGACAATATCGATATTCGATAATATACTCTCCTCAAGAATATCGAATATCGATAAAAGGAGGCCGACAATGGCGCGGGAGAAATTCAGCACGCTGACCGAGCAGATGTTTTATATCCTGCTGTGCCTGCGCGAGGAGTGCTGCGGCATGGACGTGATGGCGCGCGTGAACGAGTTGACGGGCGGGCGTGTGGCTGTCGGCCCGGGGACGCTCTACAACCTGCTCGAGCAGTTTCTGGCGGCGGGGTACATCGTCGAGACGCGCGCGGAGGGGCGGCGGCGCAGCTATCAGCTCACAGCGGAGGGTGAAACGCTGCTGCAAAACGAGGTGGAGCGCCTGCAAGCACAGGTGCGGGACTACGAGAAGCTATTTGGGAGATAACGCCCCTTGCGGGCGGCGAGAAATGAGAGAAAGCGAGGTTTTTCTGATGCGCAACACCAAACGGGAGCTGAATCCCTATTCTTTTTACGACACCGAGGGCCTTGCGCGCCACTTTGAGCGCATGGCGGCGGAGGGCTGGGCGCCCGACCGCGTGGGCCTGTTCATCCGCTACCGCCGCATTAAGCCGCAGAAGCTGCGCTTCGCCGTGGCGTTCTACCCCGACAGCGATGACACGCCCGAGGGGGAGGATGTGTTCATCGACTACTGTGAACAAGCGGGCTGGCAGCACGCTGTGGGCGCGGGAGCGCTGACATTCTGGGGGGACAATGTGGATGGCGAGGGCGGCAGCCACTCCGGACGCTCGCGCCACGTGTTCTGCACGGCAGATGAAAACGCCGTCGAGATCGACACCGACCCTGTTTTACAGGTGGACGCGACGCACCGTGGGCTCAAGCCCTACTGCCACTGGCTGGTGGCGTTTTCGATTCTGCTGATCACACAGCTGGATACCATTGCCGATGGACTGCGGCGGGATCCGTTCTCGGGAATTGCTTCCGGCGCGAGTCTCGTAATGCTCGGGCTTTGGATGATCCTCATTGTGATCTGCCTGTCGCAGTGCATCGGCTACTACCGCTGGTATGGCAAGGCAAAGCAGATTGCGGCGAAAGAGGGGCGATTCCTCAGGCCGAAGTCGCGTCCCTGGCTTCAGACGCTATGGAGATTGATCCTGCTTCTGACGATTTTCAGTGCGGTTGTTGTCATCTTGATGGGGAATGACACCAGCGGACAGGCGAGGCTCTACTATGTCACGCTGCTGATCGTTTGCGGCCCGATCGCCGCGGCGTTTTTTGCGTATTCCTCCATGGAGCGCGCGGGTGCAAAACGCGGCGAACGCTGCGTGATCACGGCCCTCGTGATGGTGCTGACTGTGGCGGCTGTGGCAGGATTGAGCTACACGATGAAGCAGAACGGCCTATTTGAAGACGGAAACGCCAACGCGGAGTGGTACAGCGAAAACGGCGCTCATTTTACGATCTATCACGATCCGCTGCTGCTTTATCTCTCTGACCTTGGCGTGGAGGACGGGGGAGCGCGCTGGTCTTGCCGGAGCTGGGAGGTCTCCTCACCCCTTGGCGCGCAGCGCAGTGGCAGGCAGGAGGACGCCCTTTGCTATCCAGACCCGAATGAACCGAGACAGTACCACGGGGTCACAACGAACATGTGCTATGTGGTCAGTGATGTGTATGCCGAATCGCTGTTTGCCCCCTGTCTTGCCGCGCAGCTTGACTATCAGAAAAGATACTCATGGTCGGACGCTGTCTATCGCGAGGTCGACGCTAAGCCGTGGGGCGCGGAACGAGCATGGCGGCTCTGCGATGAAAAAGACGGGCAGTACTGGGACTACTGGCTCATTACGCGCGGGACGCGCATAGTGGAGTTTGTCTCAAATGATCTGGAAATGACCGACGCGCGCATGGCCATCGTCGGCGAAAAGCTGCTGAATGCAGACATAAAATAACGCAAAAAAGGAGCATCCTTTCGGATGCTCCTTTTTCAATACGGTAGAAGCAGCGATTACTGCTTGTCGTACAGGTCGATGAGCTTGGTGAGGTGCTCGTAACGCTCCTTGGCCGCGTCCTCGTTGCGGGTGAAGAGACCCTCCGCACGCTCGGGGAACTCGCGGGTCAGGCGGCTGTAGCGCGCCTCGTTCATCAGGAATTCACGGTAACCGCCGGCAGGAGCCTTGGAGTCGAGCGTGAACTTCTTGTCAGCCGCAGGATTGAAGCGGAACAGGTTCCAGTAGCCGCACTCGACAGCCTTCTTCATTTCCTTCTGGCAGTTGATCATGCCGCCCTTGATGGAGTGCATCTCGCAGGGGCTATAGCCGATGATCAGGGACGGGCCGTTGTAAGCCTCAGCCTCGGTGATGGCCTTGATGGTCTGGGCCGGGTTGGCGCCCATGGCGATCTGAGCGACATAGATGTAGCCGTAGCTCATCGCAATCTCAGCAAGGCTCTTCTTCTTGGTTTCCTTACCGGCAGCCGCGAACTGAGCGACCTGACCGATGTTGGAAGCCTTGGAAGCCTGACCGCCGGTGTTGGAGTAGACCTCGGTATCGAAGACGAAGACGTTGACGTTCTTGTTCTGAGCAAGGACGTGGTCCACGCCGCCGAAGCCGATATCGTAAGCCCAACCGTCGCCGCCGAAGATCCAAACGGACTTCTTGGAGAGGTAATCCTTCTTGTCGAGGATCTCAGCAACGAGCTTGCAGGCATCGCAGTCGCAGAACTTCTCGCCCTTGGCCTTGAGCTCGGCAGCGTGCTCAGCGAACTGAGGAACAGCGGCAAGCTCGTCGACGGTGGCGATGTTTGCCTGCAGGGCCGCGACGTATTCCTTCGCAGCCTCGGCATTGGCGTTGCCGTCGTCCTTGGTGTCGAGCCACTTCTGAGCGGCTTCCTTCAGTGCGGGCTGTGCCCACTCGATGGCGATGAGCTGCTCGGTCTTGGCCATCAGATCCTCGCGGATCTTCTCCTGGCCGACATACATACCGAAGCCGTGCTCGGCGTTGTCCTCGAACAGGGAGTTGCACCATGCCGGGCCGTGGCCGTTCTTATCCGTGCAGTACGGAGAGGTAGCGCCGGGGCCGCCCCAAATGGACGAGCAGCCGGTGGCGTTGGAGATGTACATACGGTCGCCGAAGAGCTGAGTGACGAGACGGGCATAGCTGGTCTCGGCGCAGCCTGCGCAGGAGCCGGAGAACTCGAGCATGGGCTGCTTGAACTGGCTGCCCTTGACGGTGAGATCCTGCATATCCTTCTTGTCGGAGACCTTGGAGACGCAGTAGTTGAACACATCCTGCTCGGGAAGCTCGCTCTCCTGACCGACCATGGTCAGAGCACCGACCGGGCACTGGCCGACGCAAACGCCGCAGCCCATACAGTCGAGCGGGGAGATGGCCATCGTGTACTTGTAAACACCCTTGCCCTTGCCAGCCTTGATGTCGACGATCTTGGCATTGGCAGGAGCATTCTTGGCCTCTTCCTCGGTGAGAGCGAAGGGACGGATGGTGGCGTGCGGGCAGACGTAAGCGCAGTTGTTGCACTGGATGCACTTCGTCTCGTCCCACGTGGGAACGGAAACGGCAACGCCGCGCTTTTCGTAAGCGGCAGCGCCGAGCTCCCACTGGCCGTCCACATGAGGCATGAAGGCGGAAACAGGCAGGCTGTCGCCGTCCATCTTGTCCACGGGATCGAGGATGTTCTTGACCTGCTCGACGAGCTCGGCCTTGCCTTCGTAGGAGACGGCCTCGTCAGCGTCGACAGCGTTCGCCCAATCGGCGGGAACGTCGATCTTGGTGTAGGCGGTGGCGCCGAGGTCGATGGCCTTGTGGTTCATATCGACGACGTCCTGGCCCTTCTTCAGGTAGGAGTGCGTCGCGGCGTCCTTCATGTACTGGATGGCCTGCTCCTCGGGCATGACCTTCGCCAGGGAGAAGAACGCGGACTGGAGGATGGTGTTGTTGCGCTTGCCCATGCCGATCTTGATGGCAAGGTCGATGGCGTTGATGGTGTAGAGCTGGATGTTGTTCTTGGCGATGTAGCGCTTGGCATCCGCCTTGAGGTGGTGGTTCAGCTCATCGAAGTCCCACTGGCAGTTGATCATGAACACGCCGCCGGGCTTGACGTCGTTGACCATCTTGAAGCCCTTGGTGATGTAGCTGGGGTTGTGGCAGGCGACGAAGTCGGCCTTGTTGATGTAGTAGGGGCTGCGGATGGGCTTGTCGCCGAAGCGCAGGTGGGAGATCGTCACGCCGCCGGTCTTCTTAGAGTCGTACTGGAAGTAGGCCTGGACGTACTTGTCGGTGTGGTCGCCGATGATCTTGATGGAGTTCTTGTTCGCGCCGACGGTACCGTCGCCGCCGAGACCCCAGAACTTGCACTCGATGGTGCCCTCGGCTGCGGTGTTCGGGCAGTTCTTGTCTTCGGGCAGGGAGAGGTTCGTCACGTCATCGACGATGCCGATGGTGAACTGACGCTTGGGCTCCGCCTTGGCAAGCTCGGTGTAAACAGCGAACACGGAAGCGGGCGGGGTGTCCTTGGAGCCGAGACCGTAACGGCCGCCGATGACGGTCTTGTCGGTGATGCCGGCGTTGGCCAGCGCGGTGACGACGTCGAGATAGAGGGGCTCACCCTGTGCGCCGGGCTCCTTGGTGCGGTCGAGGACCGCGATCTTCTTGGCGGTGGCGGGGATGGCCTCGATCAGGCGCTCAGCCTTGAACGGGCGGTACAGACGGACCTTGATGAGACCGACCTTCTCGCCGTGGGCGTTGAGGTAGTCGATGACTTCCTCGGCCACGTCGCAGATGGAACCCATCGCGATGATGACGCGGTCAGCGTCGGGCGCGCCGTAGTAGTTGAAGAGCTTGTAGTCGGTGCCGAGCTTCTCGTTGATCTTGCCCATGTACTTTTCCACGACTTCGGGGAGAGCGTCGTAGTACTGGTTGCAGGCCTCGCGGTGCTGGAAGAACGTATCACCGTTCTCATGGGAGCCGCGCATGGCGGGATGCTCGGGGTTGAGGGCGTGCTCGCGGAACGCTTTGACAGCGTCCATGTCGCACATGTCGGCGAGATCCTTGTAATCCCACACGGCGATCTTCTGGATCTCGTGGGAGGTGCGGAAACCGTCGAAGAAGTTGATGAACGGGACCTTGCCGGAAAGCGCGGCCAGGTGTGCCACGGGGGAGAGATCCATCACTTCCTGCACGTTGCCCTCGCACAGCATGGCGAAACCGGTCTGGCGGCAGGCCATGACGTCGGAGTGATCGCCGAAGATGTTCAGCGCGTGGGTCGAAACAGTACGGGCGGAGACGTGGAACACGCAGGGGAGCTGCTCAGCTGCGATCTTGTACATGTTCGGGATCATCAGCAGCAGGCCCTGAGAGGCCGTGTAGGTGGTGGTCAGAGCACCGGCACCGAGGGAGCCGTGCACTGCGCCGGCAGCACCGGCTTCGGACTGCATCTCGACGACCTTGACCTGGCTGCCGAAGATGTTTTTCAGGCCATTTGCAGACCACTGGTCGACCAGGTCGGCCATCGGGGAGGACGGCGTAATGGGATAAATTGCCGCAACTTCACTGAAAGCATAGCTTACGTGAGCCGCAGCATTATTGCCGTCCATGGATTTCATTTTTCTTGCCATAAATGAACCTCCTATTTATTTCACCGTCAAAAAACGGTTCTTCTGCGTGTGAACGCAAAATTCAACGATGACACTATAGCACACTTTTTTCGCTATGTAAACGCCTTGTTCCCGCAAAAACATTCACTATTTTGCAACAATAGGTTCAATTCCTTTTATTTTTCGAGAACTTTTGCGAGGATTTATTGATTTTGTGCAAAATGTGCAAAAATGCGCGGAGGGGGATTTGCCTGATGCAAAAAATGTGCTATACTAATTGCAAACTGTACGATTCGATGCGAAAGAGGGAGGAAAACAGTATGGTCACAGCGGTGCGCTCGCTCGGCCTTCAGGGCATCTCGGGCTACGAGGTCACGGTGGAATGCTTTTTATCCGGGGGCCTGCCTGCGTTTGACATCGTCGGCCTTGGCGACACGGCCGTCAAGGAATCGCGCGAGCGCGTGCGCGCGGCAGTGAAAAACTGCGGTGTGAAGTTCCCTGTCTCGCGCATCACGGTGAACCTCGCCCCCGCGGGTCGGAAAAAGGAGGGCACGCTCTATGACCTGCCCATCCTGCTCGGCATCCTCGCCTGTGCGGAGGAAATAAAGCCCCCCGCGAAGGACGCGGCCTTTGTCGGCGAGCTCTCGCTGACCGGCACGCTTCGCGCGGTGAACGGCGTTTTGCCGATGGCGATGGCCGCAGTGCGCGCGGGCATCAGGACGCTCTACGTCCCCGCGGCGAACGCCGCCGAGGCGACGCTTGCCGACGGCGTGACCGTTTACGGCGTACCGGACGTCGTGTCGCTCGTGCAGCATTTGAAGGGTGAAAAGAAGCTCTCGCCCCAGCCGAAGTGGCAGGCGGAGCAGACGAGCGAGACCGGCCCCGACTTTTCCGACGTCATGGGACAGGAAAATGTCAAGCGCGCGCTGGAGATCGCCGCTGCGGGCGGACACAATATCCTGCTCATCGGCTCGCCTGGCGCGGGCAAATCCATGCTGGCGCGGCGGCTTCCGTCGATCCTGCCCGACATGACGCGAAAGGAAGCACTTGAAGCGACCGAGATCTGGTCAGTCGCGGGATTGACCGACAGCTCGCACCCGATGCTGCTGCACCGCCCGTTCCGCGCGCCGCACCACACGCTCTCAGCCTCCGCGATGACCGGTGGCGGGCAGACGCCCAAGCCCGGTGAAATTTCGCTCGCGCACCACGGCGTGCTTTTTTTAGATGAGCTCCCCGAATTCCACCGCGACGTGCTCGAAGTGCTGCGCGCGCCCATCGAGGACGGCGAGGTCACCATCACCCGCGCCGCGGGCAGTATCACGCTGCCGAGCCGCTTCATGCTCGTCGGCGCGATGAACCCCTGCCGCTGCGGCTGGTACGGCCACCCCTCGGGGCGCTGCCACTGCACCAAGCAGCAGGTGGAAAAATACGTCGAAAAAATCTCCGGCCCGATGCTCGACCGCATGGACTTACACGTCAACGTGCCGAGCGTCGAGTTCGAAGCCATGCGCCGGCGCGAAAAGGCGGAGTCCTCCGCCGACGTCAAAGCGCGCGTGAACGCCGCGCGCGACATCCAGAAGCAGCGCTTTTCCGGCACCAACATCACCTGCAACGCGCAGATGACGCCCGCGATGGTGGGCGAGTTCTGCACGCTGGACGCCGCGGGCGAAAAGCTCTTAAAAGGCGCGTTCGAGCGCCTCGGCCTCACGGCCCGAAGCCACGATAGATTGCTGCGCGTGGCGCGCACGATCGCCGACCTCGACGGCAGCGAGAAGATCGAGGCGCATCATCTGGCCGAGGCCATCCAGTACCGCAACACGGATATTTTACAGGGGTGAATGAGATGAAAAGGTATGACTACATCCAGTTTGGCGCGCTTTCCATTTTGAGCCATATCGCTCAGGGCGCGGCTTTTATCCTGTTGTTCGCGGCGTTTGGAGGCACGGGGACGACCTCGTCCTTTACGTTTGCCACGCCCGTCGGGCTCGCGCTCGGTGTCGTCTATGTGTCGGCGCTTTCATTCCTGTTCGGCTGGGGCCTGCGGCCGGACCGGGGCATCAACAAAAATTGCTGCTGGAACGCGGCGATCGTGCTCTATGTGCTGAATCTTGCCTCGCTTCTTGTGATGCCTGTCCCGTTCGGCGCGGGGAGCATCCTTGCGATGATCTGGGAGCTGCCGATGGCGCCCGCCATGGTCGGGATCAACGGGGTGAGCGGAGAGGGCACGATGTTCAGCTATGCGCTCTTTGCCCTGCTGGCCGCCGTTGAGCCGCTGTGCTTTACACTGGGGCTCACCCGCAAAGGGAAAAAGCCTGCCAAATCCGAAACCAACGAAAATTCAGCCGTATCTTCCGCCGGCGCGGGGGCGGCCATAATAAATGAGGAGAACAACACCAATGCATGAAATGATCCTGTGCAAGCTCGGCGAGGTCGTGCTCAAGGGCCTGAACCGCCGCAGCTTCGAAGATAAGCTGATGTCGAACGTCAACCGCCGCGTGTCGAAATGCGGCAATTTCCGCGTCTACTCCAAGCAGAGCACCATCTATGTCGAGCCCAAGGATGACGAGTGCGACATCGAGGCCGCGTTTGAGAGCTGCAAGAAGGTCTTCGGCATCATCGCCGTTTCGAAGGCGCTGCCGTGCGAAAAGGACATCCAGAAGATCATCGCCGCGGCGAAGGAGTACCTTGCGTGCGACATGCGCGCGGCGAAGAGCTTCAAGGTCGAGAGCAAGCGCGCCGACAAGACCTTCCCCTTGACGTCGATCCAGATCTCCCAGCAGGTCGGCGGCGCGCTGCATCAGGCGTTCCCGACGTGCGAGGTCAATGTCCACGACCCCGAGCTCGTCGTCCACATTGAGATTCGCGACGATGCGGCCTATGTCCACGGCCCCGCTGAAGAGGGCGCGGGCGGTCTGCCTATCGGCATGGGCGGCGTGGCGGTCAGCCTGCTCTCCGGCGGCATCGACTCGCCCGTCTCGTCCTACATGATCGCCAAGCGCGGCGTCAAGCTCGAAATGGTGCACTTCTTCTCCCCACCGTACACGTCCGATGAGGCGAAGGAGAAGGTGCTTTCCCTTGCCAAGCTCTTAGTCCCCTGGTGCGGGCGGCTGACGGTGCAGATCGTGCCGTTTACCGAGATCCAGGAGGAGATCAGAAGAAACAGCCCCGAGGAATTCTTCACGCTCATTATGCGCCGCTTTATGATGCGCATCTCCCAGCGCGTGGCCGATCAGGTCAAGGCCAAGGCGCTCGTCACGGGCGAGAACCTCGGTCAGGTCGCGTCTCAGACGATGGAGGCCCTGCGCGTGACCGAGGATGTCGTCGATCTTCCCGTCCTGCGCCCGCTCATCGGCATGGATAAGGAAGAGATCGTGCGTTTGTCCCGTAAGATCGGCACGTTCGATACGTCGATCTTACCCTACGAGGATTGCTGTACGGTCTTCACCCCACGTCATCCGCGCACGAAGCCGAACCTCGACGAGGTCCGTGAGGCCGAGGCTGTCCTTGATATCGAGGGCCTTATCGACCGCGCGATGACAAACCGTGAATTTGTGCGCATCAAGTTCTGAAAGGAAGTCTTATTATGGCGGAAAAAACAGTCGAACAGCGCTGTTATGAAGCGCTCAAGGCGCGCGGCGAGACCTTCGCCGCGGCGGAGAGCTGCACCGGCGGCCTCATCGCCAAGCGCATTACGGATGTGCCGGGCGCGTCGGGCGTCTTCATGGGCGGCGTCGTGAGCTATACGAATATTGTCAAGCACCGCATACTCGGCGTTCCGGCGGACATGCTGGAAGAGTACGGCGCGGTGTCCGCGCCCGTCGCCCGCGCAATGGCCGAGGGCGCACGCAAGGCGACGACGGCGGACTGCGCCGTCAGCGTCACGGGCGTCGCTGGACCCGACCGCGACGAGCGGGGAAATCCCGTCGGCACGGTATTTATCGGATTTTCCTCTGCCGAGGAGACAATCGCCGAGCGCTTTGACTTCGGCGTAAAGTCCCGCGCAGAGATTCGCGAGGAAGCCGCGGACGAAGCCTTCAAACTGCTGGAAGAGAAGCTGAAGGAAGCATAAGGGCCGAGAGCCGTGAGAAAGGAGAAAACATGAAAAGGAACACCGGACTGTTGCTTGTTGCACTGTTGGCGGCGCTGACGCTTTTGGTGTCAGGCTGCGGAGAAAAGCAGCAAACGCCGGACGGCGCACCGGACGAACCCCTGATGCAGGAGAAAGACCTGACGATCGAGCCGAAGCCGGACGCGAACTTTACGCTGGAGCTGCCGGATGGTTTCCTGAGCCTTGGGGCGGACTACGAGCCGAACGGGAAAACGGAGAATACGACCTACGACAGCGACGGGATGCTGCCCTATGACTTTGCGCGCCATTACGATGCGGACGCGCAGCTCGTCGTCGGGACGGATTACTACCCTGAAACAGGGCGCGAGGTCATCAGCTATCTGCGCACCGGCGCTGTGGGCGTGGGAACGCCGCGCGGCGTCAAGGTCGGCGACAGCGAGAAAGCGCTGCTGACGGAATACCCGGAAGCGCTTTACTGCATCGCGGCAGACGAGTCCGAGCTCTATGACGGCTACAGCGACGAAAGCGGCTACAGTGAGCCTGCGTATGACTTCGACCGCGCCTACGTCTGGCAGCCGCAGACGCCGCAGGACGACGGAAACTATGACGTCCGCGACATTGCGTTTTACCTGAAAGACGGCACGGTGAGCGCGATCACGATGACAAAGCCGTATGCGTTCCGCTTTGCCTACGGCGTGGACCGCGACGCGGCGCTGCGCCTTGCGGACGAGAACCGCGCGCAGCTGTGCGGAAAGTGAAAAAAGGAACAAAAAGCGAGGGACGCGTGAGCGTCCCTCGCTTTTTACTGTATTTAATAGTTGCCGGGATCAAAGCTCGAGCGCGATCTGCGCGTCGTCGACGGTGGAGACATCCAGCCCGAATTCACTTGGCAGGTAGCGCGGGCAGACGTTTTCGCCCGTCGTGATGACGGACGCGGCAAGGCGCGTGCCGATCTCGCAGGATTCCATCATCGTTTTGCTGTAGGTCTGGCCGATGACCGCGCCGGCGAAAAATGCGTCGCCCGCGCCGGTCGTGTCCTTGACGTCGACCTTTTTCGCGGGGCAGTAGCCGTCCTCGCCGTCGAGCGTCGCGAACACCGCACCCTGCGCGCCCATCGTGACGACCATGCGGCGGATCTGCGCGCCGCGAATTTTGTCGCGCAGGATGGGGAGCATTTCGTCGGGCGAGAGGCCGTCGTAATTTTCCGAAAACAGAATGCCCGCCTCCTGCTGGTTGCAGATGAAGCAGTGCACCGAGCGCAAAAAGTCGCGCCGCTCGATGGCGATGCTCATGTTGGACACGACCGCGTAGACGGGCTTACGGTACTTTTCCGCCAGCGCGAACGTACGCTTGACGATGTCCTTTTCCATGTCGATCTCGAGCAGAATGCTGTCGGCCTGCGAAAAAATTTCATCGCCCTGCTCGTCGAGAATGTCGGCAATGGGGCTCAGGTCGGGCCGCTTGGAGATCGACGCGGTCACGTCGCCTGTGTTGTCAAAGATGGCGAGCCAGGTTCCCATGCCGTCGGGTGTTGTGCGGATGTAGCGCGTGTCGACCTTGTGGCTCTGGAGCTTTTTGACAACGTCCGCGCCCGCGCTCGTGTCGTCGACAAGGCTCACGAACGTCGGCCGCAGCTCGACGTTCGCGATGTCCTCGACGATGTTGCGGCTCACGCCGCCGTGCACCTGCACAACGCGGCCCGCGTTGCGCCCGCCGGGGATGTAGGAAGAGAGGGGATAGCCCTTGATATCGACAAACACCGCGCCCATCACGACAATACTCATGGAAACGTCCTCCGAAGTTAAGTGTTATACTCAGTATACCATGCTTTTTAGGGATTGCAAAGCGGAGAATATAAGGGAAACGGGGCGAACCGACCGATTCGCCCCGTTCCTATGAGAGAAAAGAGAGTGGAGAGCAAGTTAATCCTTGATGCGCGCCTTCTGCGCCTCGACATTGCGGATGGCGAAGAGCGTGCCGACCGTCAGCACGACGCCGATGGCGAGGCAGACGATCCAGTTCTGGATAAAGCCCGCGAGCACAAAGCACACAAAGCTCAGGCACGCGACCGTGATGGCATAGGGTAGCTGCGTGGCGACGTGGTTGACATGCTCCACCTGCGCACCGGCGGAGGACATGATGGTCGTGTCGGAGATGGGGGAGCAGTGGTCGCCGCACACGGCGCCCGCGCAGCAGGCGGAAATACCGATGTAGAGCAGCGCGCTGTCGCTGGGGAAGATGGCTGTGACAATGGGGATCAGGATGCCGAACGTGCCCCAGGACGTGCCGGAGGCAAAGGCCAGCACGCACGCGACAAGGAAGATGACGGCGGGCAGCATATTGTAAAGGCCCTCAGAGGCAGCGTACATCAGATCGTGCACATAGTCTGCGGCACCCAGCGCGTTGAGCGTGGTCTTGAGGGAGACGGCCAGTGTCAGGATGATGATCGGGGAGATCATGGCCTGGAAGCCCTTGGGGATGCAGCCCATAGCCTCGCGGAAGCCGACGACGCGGCGGGCGACGAGGTAGATGACCGTGAGCACCAGCGCGATGATGCCGCCCCAGGGGAGGCCGACGAACGCGTCCGTGTTGCCGAACGCACCGATGAAGTCGCCGGCGTAATCGGTGCAGCCGGACGTGTCAGCGCCGAAGAAGCCGCCGACGTAGAGCATGCCGATGGTGCAGAGGATGATGAGCATAATGACGGGAATGACAAGGTCGATGACGCGGCCCTTGGGGTTGGCGTTCTCCTCGGTGCTGCCGGCGCTGCCGGAGAGGTCACCCGTATTGCGGGCGCGCTCTTCAAACCCGCGCATCGGGCCGTAGTCGAACTTGAGCAGCGTGAGCGTGATGATGAAGACGAATGTCAGAAGGGAATAGAAGTTATAGGGAATGGCGCGGATGAAGAGCTGGATGCCGGAAATGCCGGTGTCGAGGTCTTCGGCCGTGGAGGACACGGCGGCCGCCCAGGACGAGATCGGCGCGATCATGCACACGGGAGCGGCAGTGGCGTCGATGAGGTAGGCGAGCTTGGGACGAGAGATCTGGTGGCGGTCAGTGACCGGACGCATGACCGAGCCCACAGTCAGGCAGTTAAAGTAGTCGTCGATGAAAATGAGGATGCCGAGGATGAACGTCGCAAGCTGCGCGCCCACGCGGGTGTGGATGTTCTTTTCCGCCCAGCGGCCAAAGGCCGCGCTGCCGCCTGCTAAGTTGACAAGCGCCACGATGATGCCGAGCAGGACGAGGAAGAGGAAGATGCCCGCGTTGTCCGCGATCGCAGCGATGATGCCATCGTTGACGATCATGTCGATCGTGGCGACGGGGGCAAAGTCGCAGGCGAAGAGCGCGCCGATCACGACGCCGATAAAGAGAGACGAGTACGCCTCCTTGGTGATCAGCGCCAGCGTAATGGCGATGATGGGGGGCACGAGCGCCCAGAAGGTTCCGACAAATTGCATGATGTTTCTCCTTTCCTGTGATACAAACACAGAGCAAAAAATTAAGCCATGATTTCCATCATGACTTAACACAAAAACATCAAACAACCGATGTAAAACACATCAAGGCTCGTGATCGCGTCGATCATGACAGCACTCCGTCCTTCCGGACGACAGTCCGCCGGGTATTTCCCGACGACCCAAGTATCGACAAAACAGGGATTTTATCGACCCTTCGGCGGCGTCCCCTTTCGCACCCCGCGGTCTCCTGCCGTTTTTGTCGGGGGCTACTCATGTCAGCCGCGCCTCTATCAAGACTTATGAAATTGTTTGCAGTATACACCTTTTTTCGATTCTGTCAAGCGAAAAAGCGTGTTTTGCCGAAAAGTAGTCAAAAATTATGCGGATGAACGCCGAATGACGAAAAAAGCGAACGATTTTTGTGAAAAACGGAGAGAACTTATACACCGCAGTACGCGAGCTTGAGCAGGCGGCAGAAAAGCTCGCTCCACGTGAGGTGCGGTATGCTCTCGCCCGCGAGCAGCGGAAGCGATGCGACCGGCGTGCCGTTTGCGTCGAAAATGTCGAGCGTGCCGAGCGGCTCGCCCTCCTCAACGGGCGCATCAATGCTCTCGGGCAGCGAGACGGCCTGCGTCAGGCCGTTTGCGCGGCTCTTTTCGAGAAGCAGGGCGCTTTCACTCGTCAGAACGCTCTGCACCGTCTTCTGCGTGCCGAGCGTCACGGGCACGGCGGGCAGCGGCGATTCGGGGGTGACGGTGACGAGCGAATACGCCGCAAAGCCGTAATTCAAAAGTGCCTTGGCGTCAGAAAAGCGCTTGTCACTCGTGCTGCCGCCCAGGATGACCGCGATGAGCTCCATGCCGTCCTTCTCCGCGGTCGCGCTGATGCAGTATTTGGCCGAATCGGTCGAGCCGGTCTTGAGTCCCGTCGCGCCGGGGTAAAAGCGCACGAGCTTGTTGGTGTTGACGAGCATGGACGCCCCGTCGCGCAGCGAGTCCATCCAGATCGTCGTAAAGCGGCGGATGTCAGGGTGGCGCCAAATGAGCTCGCGCGACATGAGCGCGATGTCGTAGGCCGAGGTGACATGCCCGTCCGCGGGCAGGCCCGTGCAGTTGACAAAGTGCGTGTCGTTCATGCCGAGCTCTTTGGCTCGCTCGTTCATGCGCGCGACAAACGCTTCCTCGCTGCCTGCCAGGTGCTCGCCGAGCGCGACGGCCGCGTCGTTGCCGGAGACGATGCACACGGCCTTGATGAGGTCTTCGACGCGCATCTGCTCGCCCTCTTTGAGCCAGATCTGGCTGCCGCCCATCGATGCGGCGTGCGCGCTGCCTGTGACGGTATCGTCATACGAGAGCGCGCCGGAGTCGATGGCCTCCATCGTTAAAAGCAGCGTCATCACCTTCGTCACGCTCGCGGGCTCGCGCGGCGTGTGTTCATCCTTGGCAAAGAGCACCGTGCCGGTCTGCTTTTCCATCAAGAGAGCGGAGGGGGCGTCGAGCGTGAGCTCGTCGGCGCGCACGGGCACGCACAAAAGCAGCGCGAACAGCAGGATCATCGGGAACATTCGTTTCATGGCGGAGCTCCTTTCTTCGTTTGGCAAAGAATATGAAAGAATCAGCGACAACATGAATATTTCGCCTTGAAATGACACGAAGAATATGATATACTCCATCTGTTCGCAGGGTTGGTATATCGGTATTACAGCGGCTTCCCAAGCCGTTAAGGCGGGTTCGACTCCCGTACCCTGCTCCAAAAAAGGGAGACACACCGTGTGGTGTGTCTCCCTTTTTTGGAACCTGTAGGGCATTAAAAAGCACAGGGGCAAGTGAATTGCCCCTGTGCAAATGCTTTTGCGCAGCAAAAGCATTTTACGGCGCAAAAGCGCCGAGGGGAACGGAGTGGGTAAGAGCGCCTGCGTCGATTGGTGGTGCGCAGCGCTGTTGCCGCGGAGCGGCAATGCGCGATGGAGTGCGGGACTGATGACGATGGATGCTGCGTCGATTGAGACTGCGGGGCGCTCTTGCCCTGTCGGGCAATTCGCGATGGGGTGCAGTTCTAATGATGATGAGTGCTGCGCCGATTGATAGCGCGGGGCAAAACACGATGATTATTTTTCGGCGGAGGAATCGTCTTGGGGTGACGAGGGTTTGCCTTTGCCGGTCAGGATGCAGGTGAGGACGAAGGCGGCGTAGAGAATAGCGCAGATGATATCCGGATTGTAGAGATGGTCAAAAAGAAACGAATGGGATACGATGCGGGTGAAAAATGCGCCGCCCACGATCACGATGAGGAAGTGCTTCAGAATGTGCAGAAAACGCCTGTAAAATGTTGCTTCTCCCGTCGACATATACGGGTTCAGGGTCTCTTTCCAATTCATAGTGTTCTCTCCTTATTATCTCTCTTTAAGTAGGGGAAAATGCTCGCTTATAGTATACGAAGCGCTTGACTGCCGGTCAAGCGGCGTGAGCGTAGAGGATGGCGCGGATGCGGCAGGGGGATTTGCTAAAAGAAAAGAGATAAAATTCCGATAATTCTGATGATGGCTGCGCAGCCGAAGGCCAGCAGCAGGGCTTGCAGAATGAAGCGGAGACAACGGCGGAAGGTGAGCGGTTCTTCCGCGGAAAGATGGGGATCCGTGATTTTGCCTGGCAGGTTACTCATGGGCTGTCTCCTTATCATCTCTCTTTAGTAAGGGAAATGCTCGCTTTTAGTATACGAAATGTTTAAATGGGAGTCAAGAGGGCGGAGGGGAATGCGCCTATCTCTGCTGCACCCTCTAAAATACAAGTCGCAGAAAAAGAGAAAAAGTTTCCACGATCAGAGGAAAGCTGCGGAAAAATCTTTACAGGCGAAAAAATTTGCGTTATCTTAATACAAGATCAAGAGCGCCGCCGAACAGGGGAAGCCCGGTTCGGCGGCTTTTTGTGTTTGTGTGTCAGGAGAAAAGAAAAATGATCGGTGTGATCGTCAATGTGCTGGCAGTGGCGCTGGGCGGCGTTTTGGGAACGGTGTTCAGCAAGAAGCTCTCCACCCGCTTTACCACAGAGCTCAACAAGGTGTTCGGCGTGTGCGCCATCGGCATGGGCATCAGCTCGGTGCCGCTGATGGAGAACATGCCCGCGGTGATCCTGGCCGTCGTGGCGGGCACGGCGCTCGGCCTTGCGTGTCATCTGGGCGAGTGGATCAGCCGCGGCGGCGAACTGATGGAAAAGCCCATCGGCAAGCTCCTCGGCAAGAGAAACGGGGACGACGAGGACGGCCTTCCGCGCGAGGAATACCTCTCGCTTCTGGTGACGGGCATCGTGCTCTTCTGCTCGAGCGGCACGGGCATTTACGGCTGCCTTGACGCGGGCATGACGGGAAACGCGACGGTGCTTTTGAGCAAGTCGATTTTGGACTTTTTCACGGCGATGGTCTTTGCCTGCAATTTGGGCGCGGTGACATCGCTCGTGGCGGTGCCGCAGGCGGCGGTGTTTTTTGCGCTGTTTTTCGCCGCCAAGGCGATCTATCCGCTCACGACGACGCCGATGATCGGCGACTTCAAGGCCTGCGGCGGCGTTCTGTTCATCGCAACGGGCTGCCGCATCGCCAAGATGCAGGACTTCCCCGTGGCGGACATGATCCCGGCGATGGTGCTCGTGATGCCGCTGAGCGCCCTGTGGACAAATTACATCGCGCCGCTTCTCTGAGCGCATGGAAAAAAGCACCGCTGCCCAAAAAGGCGGCGGTGCTTGCATTTTTGCGTTATGTAAATTATAATGAGACGGATTATTGACAACAGACGGAGGCAAACATATGAAAAAGGTCGCATTGGTCACCGGCTCGTCCCGCGGCATCGGCCGCGCAGTCGCGGCGGAGCTCGCGCGGGACGGCTATGCCGTGTGCATCAATTACTATGAACGAAAGGACAAGGCCGACGAGCTTGTCACGCTGCTGCGCGCCGAAGGCCGCGAGGCCATCGCCGTGCAGGCAGACGTGTCAAAGCGCCATGGTCGCGCAGTGCGAGCGCAAGCTCGGTAAGATCACACTGCTCGTGAACAACGCAGGCGTCGCCGGTCAGGCGCTCTTTCAGGATGTGACGGACGAGATGTGGGAGCGCTACTTCGGCGTGAACTTAAACGGTGCGCGCAACACCATTCAGGCGGTGCTGCCGAACATGCTGCACGAAAAGAGCGGATCCATCGTGAACATTTCGTCGATCTGGGGCCAGCACGGCGCGTCGTGCGAGGTGACGTATTCCTGCACGAAGCACGCGCTCATCGGCCTGACGCGCTCGCTCGCGATGGAGCTGGCGCCGAGCGGCATCCGCGTCAACTGCGTTGCCCCCGGCGTCATCGAGACCGATATGGTCAAGGTACTGGGCGAGGAAACGCTCAAGAACCTTGCCGAGCAAACGCCGCTCGGCCGCCTCGGCAAGCCCGAGGACATCGCCGCGGCGGTCGCGTATCTCGCGTCTGACAAGGCGTCGTTCGTCACGGGCCAGGTGCTCGCGGTGGACGGGGCGTTCGTGCTCTGAGTCAGCGCCCTGTGCTGCCAAAGCCCCCCTCGCCGCGCACGGTCTCGGGAAGGGTGTCGACCTCTTCAAATTCCATCGGCAGAAACGGCAGCAGCACGAGCTGGGCGACGCGGTCACCGTGGCGCACGGTGCGCTCTTCGTTGCTGTCGTTGTGCAGGGCCACGAAGCATTCGCCGCGGTAGTCACTGTCGATGACGCCGAGGCAGTTTGCCGGACGGAGGCCTTGCTTGGAAGCTAAGCCGCTTCTGGCGACAACTGCGCCGAACGTGCCCTCCGGCAGGGCAAAGGAAAGACCGGTCGGCAGCATAGCCGTCGCGTGCGGCGGGATGATGAGCTCTTTGTCGCCGTCCAGGCAGGCGTAAAGGTCATAGCCGGCGGCGAAAGCGGAGCCGCGCGTGGGGAGCTTTGCGCCCTCGCGCAGCAGCTTGATCGAAACGTTGGACATGGGGGAAAACCTCCTTTTTTTGCATGCGAAACATTATAAAGCCTGTGCAAAAGAAAAGCAAGCGCGGTGCAAAAAGGGAGGATCTGGCATAAGAATAAGAATTTTCCCTTGCCAAACGGGGGAAGTTCTGCTATTATACTATGATGTAATGTTTCCGCCTGATGCAGGCGCTTACAAAACGACAACCTTTTTTGGAGGCTTGGATAGATGGCAAAAAACAACGATAAGCGGGCAGAACGCATGGCCAGAAGCAATCGCAACGTCAATCGTGCGATCACGGTGCTCATGGCCGGCGTCATTGCTGAATTTTATCTTTTGATGGTGAACAACTACTATGTCAAAGGCGGCGTCGGTCAGGTGCTCGCGATGATGACTGTGCTTCAGGTCATCGACTACATCGGCTGCGCGCTGTTCGGCGCGGGCCTTGTCGTCTGGCTGATGCGCAAAAAGTGGACGCGCTTCGCGCCCGCCGCGCCGTGGCTCTTATGCATCGGCTTTTTCTTCGCCGTGTCGTCGATCCTGATGCTCAAGGTCTACCCGCAGGGCACGACGATGATGTGCGTGATCGTGCCGGTCGTGATGCTCATCGGCATCGTGTTCCTGCTCTATCCGCGTGAGTTTTCCGTGCAGGCCGTGGGCCTGACGGCGTCGCTGATGGCGATGTACCTCATCCACCGCGGCAGCGGGAGCGACACGTGGGGCGGCATCGTCACCGGATGCAGCATCCTCGCGATCTGCGTGGTCGCGGTGCTTGGTGTCGCTGTTTTCAAGGCTGGCAAGAACGACGGCAAGCTTAAAAAGCTCGGTGATCTTCGCATCGTGTCGCAGGACGGCGACTACAAGCTCATTTACGCTGTGCTCGCCGTGTGCGCACTGGCCATCGTGGCGGCGCTCGCCGTCAGCAGCATCGCCTACTACGGCCTCTGGGTGCTGGCGATTGGCACATTCCTCCTCGCGGTGTACTACACGGTGAAAATGATGTAAAGAAATCAAAAGGAAGGCGAGTCTATTTGGACTCGCCTTCCTTTTTTGCTTTTTATATGTCGCGACGTCCTTCTAAAGCCCGCATCAGCGTCGCGTCGTCGGCGAATTCGAGGTGGCCGCCGACGGGGATGCCGTAGGCAAGGCGCGTGACGCGCACGCCGAACGGCCGCAGCAGGCGGGCAAGGTACATCGCCGTCGCCTCACCCTCAGTGTCGGGGTTCGTGGCCATGATGACCTCTTCGATGTTCCCCTGCGCCACGCGGTCGAGCAGCGGCTTAATCTCCAAATCGTCGGGCCCCACATGGTTCATCGGCGAGATGACGCCGTGCAGCACGTGGTAGCGGCCGTTGTATTCGCGCGCGCGCTCGATGGCGACGACGTCGCGCGGGTCGGCGACGACGCAGATGACATGTTCATCACGCTTCGGCGACGAGCAGATAGGGCAGAGGCCGCCGTCCGTCAGATTGCGGCAGACGGGGCAGAACGTGACGGTGCGCTTGGCGTCGACGATGGCATCGGCAAAGGCCTTGGCCTCCTCTTCGGGCAGGCTCAGCACGAAAAACGCGAGCCGCTGTGCGCTCTTGCTGCCGATGCCGGGCAGGCGCGCGAACTGCTCAACGAGCTTTTCGAGCGCCGCGGGAAAGTATTCCATGGACTTAACCTCTCAGCTCTTTGATCTTGGCGGGGATATCCGCGGCCTTGTAGACGGCGGAGCCCGCGACGAGCACGTTTGCGCCCGCCTCGATGCAGGTTTTGCACGTCACGGCGTCGACGCCGCCGTCGACCTCGAGCTCGCAGTCAAGGTTTCTCTCGTCGATGTAGCGGCGGATGGCGGAAACTTTCGGCATCATATCGGCCATGAACTTCTGCCCGCCAAAGCCGGGCTCGACGGTCATCACGAGCACGATGTCGCACTTGTCAAGAAACGGCAGCACGGCCTCAGCGCGGGTGTTGGGCTTCAAGACGACGCCGGCCTTTTTGCCCTTGGCGTGAATTTTGTCGAGCGCGAGGTGGATCTTCTCCGGCGTGTCGGCCTCGACATGACAGGTGACGAGGTCCGCGCCCGCGTCGCAGAACTGGTCGACATAGCGCTCGGGCTGCACGATCATCAGGTGCACGTCGATGGGCAGCGCCGTGCGCTTGCGGATGGACTGGAGCACAGGGATACCGATGCTGATATTGGGGACGAAGCAGCCGTCCATCACGTCAAAGTGGACGTAGTCGGCGGTGGCAATGGCCTCGACGCCGGCGCCGAGCTCGGCAAAGTCGGCGGAGAGGATGGACGGTGCGATCTTGACGGACATGATAAGAATCCTCCTGCGAAAATTTTCTTATTCTTTATTGTAGCAAAGCACAGGAACAAAAGCAATGCAAAAAAATGTAAAAGACACTTGACATTTCACTCGTACAGTGCTATCCTCACAGATGTAAAGCGAACTTGACTTTGGAAAACGGAGAGAAGCGATGAAAAACCACATTGAAGAGAGAAGAAAGGCGCGCGGCATGACGCAGCAGCAGTTGGCGTCGGAACTCGGCGTCTCGCGCCAGACGATCATTTCGCTCGAGAACGGGAAGTACAACCCGTCTATCCTACTGGCGCACAGCATCGCGCGGCTCTTTGGCGAGCGGATCGAGGACATTTTCATTTTTGAGGAGGAAGAGGCATGAAGGGTATGAATTTACAGGAGCAGAAAAAGTGCGGCATTCTGGTGACCGTCATCGGGCTTGTGATGTTCGCCATCGGATTTCTGCTCGGTGATGCGCACATGGGCGATTTTTATAACGGTCTTGGCTGCGGCCTCTTTGTCTGCGGCGCGGTGCGGCTGCTGCGCGTTTACCGCCTGAGCCGCGACCCGGAAAAGGCTGCGGATTATGACGCGATGCTCAAGGATGAGCGCACGGTGTATGTTGCGAATAAAGCGCGCAGCGTGACGTTTTTCATCTGCGTCTATGCCCAGCTCGCGGCGGGACTGCTGGCGCTGCTGGTGTTCGATCAGCCTGTCATCGGGCAGGTGTTGTGTCTTGTGACCTGCGCGCAGTCGCTTATTTTTTGTGGGACTTATTGGTACTACAATAAGAAGTATTGAAGGCAGCGCGGGGGGGCTGCTTCTGTCCCCACAGCGTGTGGGGACGCGGCAAAGGGGGATATTCTCTTTCTCGGAAAGAGAATATCCCCCTTACACCCCCAAGAGAAAGGACGAGGGGGGTCCCCCTCGACCCCCGACATTGCAGGTCTGGGGCTTGAAGAGCTGCTCGGCCTGCGGAATCAGGTGCGGTGTACATGGCTTCGCCATGAATCACTGCGAGTTGTTACTACGATCAACCGCGCCTTACTATCGTGAGGCGCGAGTGACGTTCCCTCGGCGGCAGACTGCGTGCGGAATACGGCATTGCTGCGCTCGCCGCATTGATGAGTGCTCCGGTAGACGGAAATTAGTCTGCACTACTGCGAGACAGGCAGAGCGGCAGCGGATAGTAGGAGCAGAGGCAAGTCGTCTTGCAGCTCTAAACGCGGCTCCGCCGCGCGCAGGCATTCCCACTCCGGAGGCATAGGAGTCATTCAAGTCCGAGACTGCCAATCTAATCCCTTTCTCTTGGGGGGTGTAAGGGGGGCCATTCTCTTTCCGCGGAAAGAGAATGGCCCCCCTTCATTCGTGCAGCGCCGTAGGCGCTGCGATTTTGATCTTGTGCAAGAAAAATTGCAAACTTGTAAACCTTTATGAAATCTATAGGTTGACAATAGGTGGGCGTCATGTTATGATGAGCCCAGTTTTTTTGAGAAAAGGGAGAATCACCATGAAAAACATCAAAACAAGAGACCTGATCTACTGCGCGCTGTTCGCCGCGCTGACGGCTATCGGCGCGTTCCTGCACTTCCAGCTTTTCCAGGCGACGATCACGCTGCAGTTCTTCTTCACGGCGATGGCCGGCCTGCTTCTGGGCGCGAAGCTCGGCGCGCTGTCGCAGCTTCTCTACGTGGTACTCGGCCTTGTCGGCGTGCCTATTTTCGCGGCTGGCGGCGGCTTTGGCTACATCTTTAACCCCACGTTCGGTTTCCTGCTGGGCCTGATCCCCACGGCGTGGGTCATCGGCAAGATCGCGGAAAAGGACCGCTCTGTGCCGCGTCTTTTGCTCGCGTGCTTTGCAGGCCTTGCGGTGCTGTACCTCGTGGGTCTTCCCTATATCGCGCTGATCGTCAACGTCTACAAGGGCGGCAACGTGAGCGGGATGACGCTCGCCACGGCCTACATGCTGCCCTATCTTCCCGGCGACTGCCTCAAGATCGTCGTGAGTGTGATCCTCGCGCCGCGCATCCTGAAGGCCATGGAGCGCAATTCATAAAAAATTCATCAAAATGTTGCATTTGCAACTTCTATAAAACCGGTAAAATGTGGTAGACTAACGCCAGTGAAAGGCAAGCAAAACAATTCACATTTCAAGATAAACTTTATGGAGGTAGCAATTATGAAAAAGTGGCTTTGCAAGGTTTGCGGTTATATCTATGAAGGCCCCGAGGCTCCTGCGGAGTGCCCCGTGTGCCACGCCAAGAGCAACATGTTCGAAGAGGTCAAGGGTGAGCTCAAGCTCGCTGCCGAGCACGAGTTCGGCGTTTACGGCAAGACCGTGAAGAACAACCCTGACATCTCCGAAGAGGACAAGAAGTATATCTTTGACCAGCTGATGGCCAACTTCAACGGCGAGTGCAGCGAAGTCGGTATGTACCTCTGCATGGCGCGCGTTGCGCACCGCGAGGGCTATCCCGAGATCGGCCTGTACTGGGAGAAGGCCGCCTATGAAGAGGCAGAGCACGCCGCGAAGTTCGCCGAGATGCTCGGCTCCGACCTCGAGCCCAACATGAAGGCAAGCACGAAGGACAACCTCAAGTGGCGCGTCGACTGCGAGTTCGGCGCCACCGCTGGTAAGTTTGACCTCGCCCTGTGCGCGAAGAAGAACGGCCTCGACGCCATCCACGACACCGTCCACGAGATGGCCCGCGACGAGGCGCGTCATGGCCGCG